>JADHEF010000316.1_pt1 | contig 56001 bp, 47 predicted proteins | sample 8952391 | NCBI WGS metagenome assembly JADHEF01 (sample SAMN16124439, study PRJNA663245) | bioreactor sludge metagenome | isolation source: sludge (nitrite) | place: India:Bengaluru | collected 2019-02-28 | reverse complement strand
AAATCTAAAGAAATATCATTATCATCATTCTTAGGAGCTTTACATCTATCCTTAGCTTCCTCTATTTTAAAATTATTTAAATTTTTTTCTTCAAAATTTAATACTAGGCCATCAAAGGCAGCTAAAGTTTTAACACCAGTTTCATTAGTTATAAATTCTGCTTCTTTTTTTGGATTTTCATTTAACATTTTAAAACCAAAGTGAGTCATAACAGCTAACTTTGGATTAATTTCATTTACTAAATCTTTAAAATTTTTTGTGCACATATGTCCTTTTATAGATTGATTACCTGGCCGAATGACACTAGCTATCAATATATCTGCATTTTTATGGTATTTATGTAGTTTTTCAAAATACTTAGTATCTGATGTATAAGATATATTAAAATCTTCTGATTGGATTTGAAAACCTACACATGTTGGATCTCCATGAATTGTCTTAGTACCTTTTATCTTCAAATTCCAAAAATTTTTCGATTTATTAGGGCCTAAAATTAGTTTTTCAGATTTGCCAGTATGATAATTTGATATTGATGGCCCCCATTGTTTAAAACCTTCAAATACACTGCGACTACCCATTACAATTCCTTTCTGTTTGGTCATTCCTCTAGTCATTGCCTCGATAAGTACTTCTGCATCAGTATAATGGTCTGTGTGAGCATGTGATATAAAAATACCATCTAATTTAGCAGGAGACATTCCAAATTGAAATGATCTAACCAAAGCCCCAGGACCTGGATCAACATGGATGTTTTTACCATTGATATCATCAATTCGAAAACCTCCAGTCATTCTTTTCTGAGTGATAGTTGCAAAACGACCTCCTCCAGTCCCTAAAAATGTTATTTTCATATTCCACCAATATCCTATAATAAAAATTTTATATATAAAATCCATTCTATTTTAATTAAATGATAATAATTTATTAAAAAATGCAAATATAATTATTATAATATATATTCTTCATAACTATAAATATTACGATAATAATTTAATATTATTATCAAATATATGATAAAAATTATACATTATAAAAATAACTATTTAAAAATTAGCTATGTGCATTATAATACTAAAATTAATATATTGAATAAAAATGAAAACATAAAAATAAATTATGGTGAAATACGGGAGATTTAATCCCCCCTGAAAGGACTATAATCCTAATAAAAAATATAATAAAAAATATAATAAAAAAAATTAGAAATAAATAAAATAAATAGTTTAAAGATTACAAAGTATTATATCACATTTTAAACTATTTTTGTTTCTTTCAATACAAAGTACTTCATTTTCAATAACAACCTTATCACCTAGTTCAATATCTTCTTGATTAGAAATCATTACAACATCTTCACCAGGCTTTGCAAGTTGTTTCCAGTTAGTATCATATGCTTGAACATTCTCATTTAAGGTTACTTGTATTATAGGGCCATCAGTTACTGAAATAACTCCAATATTTCCCTCATTTATAATCTTATTAGCTAATTGAATTGTTTCATTTTGTTCAAGCAGATCACTTTTTAATTTTTCTCGCCATTTACCTAATAATTGAACATCTCTTTGAATAACTCCATCTAAATATTTTTGAGGATCTTCATCATCAAATTCAGGATGAACAATCATAACATCATATTTTTTACCTACAGAAGGAGTTTTAGAAGCCACTTCTCCTAATATATTTTCAAATATCTCTCCCATATATTTCAAGCTAAATGTTGATTTCCATTTTTTGCTAATCAAATCATTAGCTATAGATTTAGATACCTTATTACCAAATAATATTATTGCACTTTCTCCATTCTCAGAATGAGTTATTTCAGAACCTAACATTTCAATAATTTGATAACCATTAGTAGTTCCATATATACGTTTACGTCGAGTTTCAAAAGTTGTTCTAGAACTTACTTCCCCTACAATAACACTTTCTATATAGCGTATTTTATTAGCATCATCGGAAATTTTTAGAGTTATATTAAGTTCATCAGATCTTTCTTTTAGTTCTTTATCATTTTCAATAACCCCTGAATAAATTTCTTCCTCTAACTTTTCACGAGTATCTTTTTCACCAAAATAAGCAATTCTTCTTTTATCACTTGCCATTACACATCCTTTTTTCCCAACATAAGCAATGATTAGACTCATCAAATACACCTAACAAGTTATTAATATATCATGTTTTAAATCAATTATATTTATAAAAATAAATTATTTCTAAAAATCAAGTTTATAATAATAGTATCATTTTATAATAATATTTTAAATATATTGTTTATAACCTTTTTCTTTTTATTAATATTATATTATAATATTTAACTATTAGATTTAAAATAAATGTATCATAATCATAAAAGAAAAACAAAAAATAAAGATAATAATAGTTAAACTTTTTTAAAATTTTTTAATAAATTAAAATCTTCAAAAAATGGATAAAAAGATACAATATTAAATATTTGGCCTTATTAAATAATTTTACATCATATTAGATAATAATAACAATGCTAGTAGGAATAATAATAGAACTAATAATAGAAATAATAATAAGAATAATAATAGAAATAATAAGAGTGATAATAGAAATAATAGGAATAATAATAGTAAAAATAATAGAAATAATGAGAATAATAAGATAAAAATTTTGAAAGAAATAAAATAGTTTAATGGAAAAAAGTCATGAATAGGAAAATTAAAAAATTAAATTAATAAATATATTTTATAAAATAATAAAAATAAGAAAAATAAATTGTAATAATTAATTTAAAAATTAATAAATAAAAGTTTTATGGATTAAGAATTCCATAATCCATGAACATTACAATATTCACGGGCTCTTAAATCATCAATATCTGCACAAACTTCAAAAATAGCTTTTGGTTCATCTCCAGCATTTAAAAATTTGCGATAGATTTTATCTCCAACGAATAATTCAACAAAACATATATGATGTTCTTCAATCATTGGATGAGGAACTTCCCCTACTTTTACAACAATATTATCGCCGTCTTTTTCAATAATAGGAACATGTTTTTCAGGACCAACATCAAGTTGTCTTTCCTCTAATAATTCCATATCTTCTCCACAGCAGACTAATTGTCCAACGCCCTCATTAACTATTTCAACCATATTTCCACAGACATTACATCTGTATATTTCATTAAGCTTTGTCATTTTATCACCTGTATTCTTAATAAACTATAAACTTAAAATAAGTGATATTATAAAAATATCACTATATTATTAATTTATTACCAAATAATCTTATCAAATAACAAAATTATAATGATTAAAAATGAAATAAATATTATTTGAATTTATATTAGTAATTTGAATAAGTATTTATAAATATAATTAATATTCATTATTATTAATATTCATCACATACTATTTCAAAGTATTTAGTTGGGTGATCACATGCAGGACATTTTTCAGGAGGTTCTGTACCAATTTCTGTACGTCCACATTTACGACACATCCACTGAACAGGTTCTTCTTTTTTATGAGCAGTTCCATCTTCAACAATCTTAAGTAACATCCTATATCTTTTCTCATGATGCACTTCAGCTTCGCCAATAGCTGTTAATCTTTTAGCTATTTCGTCAAAACCTTCATCTTCAGCAATTTTTGCAAATTCAGGATACATTTCACTATTTTCAAAATTTTCCCCTGCAATAGCTGCTTTAAGATTAGCTACGGTATCACCTAAAATAGTAGGAGCTTCAGCATCTACCATGATATCTTCATCGTCTTTTTTTATTTCGTTGATTAATCTAAAAAGCCATTTAGCATGTTCTCTTTCATTTTCAGCTGTTTGTAAAAATATATCTGCTATTTGTTCATATCCATCTTTCACAGCCTGTTTTGCATAAAAAGTATATCTATTCCTAGCTTGACTTTCTCCAATGAATGCTTTTGTTAAATTTTCAAGAGTTTTTGACATCATATCACCTTTGATTTCATGTAGTTTACTCAAATAAAGACAAAAACAATTTAGTATATATCTAATCGAAAATAACTAAATTGATTATTCTTTAAATATCTATTTTATTATGCAATATTAGATATGTTAGAACACCTTATTAAATATTACTTTTTATTCGATAATAATAAAATTATAAAATAATTTGATATAATAATATAAATTATTTAAATAACAATGTAAATTATCTAATATAAAATACAAAATAATTAAAAGAATAATGAAAACAATAAAAGAAATATTTTAAATTATATTTTAAATTATATTTTAAGTTAGATTTCAAATTATTATAAAATAAAAAAAATATAAGATAAAAAAATATATTTCTTAATTAAGACATAAAATCAAGAATGATAAAAAAAATGAAATATAAAATATATAAATAATAATACAAATGAAATTTAATAAAATTGACTTAATAATAAAATTAAATTAAAAATTAAATTGACAATTAAATTAAATAATTGAATTAAATTGAATTGATAATTAAATTAGTAATTGATACAAAAATAGATTTATTACATATTTTCTCTTTTTAAAGCTTGCATATTTTTACTAGCTTTAACATTTATTTTTTTAAGAGAATTTTTTTGTCTAAACTCTAAATGTTTTGCAACGGTTTTTTCATTTCTTTCAACATAACGTGCATGATTTTTTCCTAATTTCTCTTCAACTTCTATCATTTTATCACCATTTTTATTTTTAAAAGGAATATTTTTTAATATTAATAATTTTTTAATATTGAAATTTTTTTAAAAGAAATATAAATTCTATTTTAAGAAAATATAATACTAAATATCGATGTTAATTAATATTATATTCGTGATTTATTTATAAATTTTTCTATTTGAAATTAGGTTCAAATAAAAGTAAAAAATATTTTAAAAAAGTAAAAATGAAGAATTTCAAAGATTATTAAATTATATTTATATTAATAATATAATATTAGAATTTAAATATTAATATATTAAATAATATTAGAATTTAATATTCACAATTAAAATTCAAATACTAATATTATAAATTAAAAATAATATTTAACTTATAAATTAATTTATAATTATAAATAAACCTAAATTATAAATAAAAATATAATTAACTCATTAACATTAACATAATTATTATTGAAATTATTAAAGATTAATATTAAATTAATATTAAAGAATTATTACAAGAGTAATATATAAAAATAATGTGAATTTTTAAATAGTAATCATTTTATTTATAAATCTATTAACTCTACAACTATTTCTGGTTCTTCATTTCTTGAGTTTAATATTTCTAAAGTGTTTTCACCATTTTCACAGTTAACTCCAACTATTTTAACAAACCAAGGTTCTATAGTATCCATTTCAGTTATTACTACAGATCTACCATCATTTAAATCGACATAAACATTGAAAATTTGATTGGCTTTTTTACCAGATTTAATCTTATTATATTTACCTTCAAATTCATCCCAAAATTTATTTAATTCTGAGCTAATTGATTTGTCTTTAATTTTTACAATATCAATTTCTAAAAGTTTTTCTATAGCTTGACGGTTTTTAATAGCATATTCTTTTATTTTATCATAATTATTTGTATCATTAATTGTCATGATTAGAATATTATTTAGTTATACTAAATAATATTTTCTATTCAAATTTATTAATAAACATTTTAAATAGGAAAATATAATACTTTCTAGATAAAAAAATTATTTAGAAAAATATTAATTAAAAATATTGAACATTTAAAATTGATTAAACAAATTATAAGAATAATCTTAATCTAATAACAGATTAATTTAATAAGATTTATATTTTATAATACACATAAAAATATTAATGAATAAAAAGATTATTATTGTAATTATAGTATTATTAGCTACTGTGTCTGTTAGTGGTTGTATTAAAACTCCTATGGATAATATAAATAATATTGTCCCAAGCTTAAATCAGAACATTGAAATTGGAGATGCAAATTATAATGAAGCTGTTAGCTATCTTAATTTACAAAAATACGACTCAGCTGAAAATAAAATACAAATATCCAGTAATAATTTTCTTGATGCTAAAAATAAAATCTTAGAAATTAATAAATATACTAATGAGATAAATGATACATTATACTTACAATATCTTAGTTTAATTGAAGAAGAATTAAATTTAAAAGAAAATGCGACTTCTAATCTCCAATTAGCAATACAAAAGTTTAAAGAAGGAGATAAAGTATCTGCAAATAATTATGTTACTACTGCTAACAAGCTTATGGATCAAGGAATAAGTATACAGAACCAAAGAAATAACCTTGTTAAAAATAATCCTGATAAATTTAGAGAAATTAATCAATGAAAAAATATAAAAATGTAATTATATTAATATAATCCTCATTATTTTTTATTTATTTTATATTGTATAATTTGAATATTCAAAAATTTAAAATATATATTAAATATAATAAATATGATGAATATTTTAATAATTAAATTGTTTCTATCTTATAATTTTTTAATAATATAATTGTTTTTTAAATAGAATTATTTTTTTATATTTTCAAAATATAATTATTTTAAATATACTAGTTATAATCTAATTATTCTTATTTTTTATATAAAATTATTTTTCAAAATATACTAAATATTTTTTAAATATAATAAATATATATTTTTTAATATATAATAGAATAAATAATTTAATTAAATTAAAATAGTAATTATTAATTTAAATATTATTTAATAATATAAATATTATTCTAATAATATAAGCATTATTTTAATAATATAATTATTATTTAATAATATAATTATTGTTTAATAATACAAGCATTATTTTAATAATAAACTATTATTTAACACTAAATTATTCTAACAAATAGATTATTTTAATAAAGAGATTGCAAAGATAATAAGAATATTACAAAAATCCGTGAAATTATTCACTTAAATATCATTATAGAGGTAAAAAATGAAAAAAAAATGCCCTAGCTGTAAAGGATCAGGATTTTCAAAAGTCGATCAAAAAATATGTGATTCCTGCGATGGAACAGGATTTCAAGATAGTTTTGAGACTAAGAACCATTTTAAAGGAGTCACTAATAATGCTAAAGCTAAATTTGATTTAGAAATAGAAGAAGACATTCCATGTGAAGTTTGCAAAGGAAAAGGAATGGTAGATATAAACGAAGAATGTGAAACCTGTGAAGGAACTGGTCAAATTAATGTTTGTAAATCTTGTAACAAAATACTTCCAGATAATATTGATTATTGTGAAGAATGTAAAATAAAAATAGAAAAAGAAAGAGAACTTAAAGAAAAAGAGAAATTAGAGAAAATGAAACAAAAAGAAAAACTTAAAAATCAGCCTACTAAGGTATTTGTATTAGACCCTCTTTGTGAGATGGAAGACTTAGAAGTAGACCTAATATATAAAGGAAAAATTACAAGAGTGGAAAAATATGGTGTTTTTGTTAGTTTAAATAATCAAGTTTGGGGATTAATGAGAACTGGAAATCCCAATTACTCTGTTGGTGACGAAATATTTGTAAAAATTACAGAAATCAAATCCCATAAAAGAGAAGTTGACATGGGACCAGCTAATATTATTGGAAATATAGAAATAGAAAAAGTTAAAAAGAACATAGCTAAAACTCAAATAGGATTATTAACAAACAAGAATATTGGTAAAGTTGTAAGAATAGAAGGAGAAATTATACAAATACAACAAACATCTGGGCCAACCATTTTTACTATTACTGATGAAACTGCTATTACATGGGCTGCTGCCTTTGACGAAGCAGGAGTTAGGGTTTATCCTCATATTGAAACTGGAGACATTGTTGAAATAATTGGAGAAGTAAATCAACATAGTGGTAAAATACAAATTGAGTCTCAAATAATAGAAAAATTAGAAGGGGAAAAAGAAGACAAAGTAAGAGAACTAATTGAAAAAGCATTAGATGAAAAAGCAGAACCAGAAAATGTTCCAACATTAATTGAAAGCCCAATTTTAGACAAATTACATCCAAAAATGAGAGAAGCTGCAAAAACAATAAGAAAAGGCATTATGGACGGTAGAACAATTTTACTTAGACATCATGCTGATGCTGATGGAATATCTGCTGGAGTTGCAATGGAAAAAGCTATTGTTCCATTACTGAGAGAAATAAGTCCTAGTACTGATGCAGAATGGCATTATTTCAGAAGATCGCCTAGTAAAGCACCTTTTTACGAACTTGAAGATGTTATAAAAGACTTATCTTTTGCACTTGAAGATTTAGAAAGGCACGGACAAAAATTACCACTTATTGTACTTTTAGATAATGGTTCTACTGAAGAAGATGTTCTTGCACTAATGAAAGCAAAAATATATGACATTGAAATTGTCGTTATTGATCATCATTTCCCAGGAGAAGTAATAGAAGGTAAAGTAGAAGTAGATGAATTTGTGGATGTGCATGTTAACCCATATCTTGTTGGAGGAGATTCACAAATTACTGCAGGAGCATTAGCTGTTGAAGTAGCAAATATAATTAATCCAGAAATAAAAGATTTAGTAAGTCATCTTCCAGGAGTAGCTGCTTTAGGTGACCATGCTGAATCAGAAGAAGCAGAAAAATATATAAAATTAGCTAAAGAAAAAGGATACAGTAGAGAAGATCTTGATAAAATAGCTGCTTGTGTTGATTTTGAAGCTTATTATCTTAGGTTTATGAATGGTAGAGGAATTATGGATACAATTTTAGCTGTTGATAATATAGATAAACATGAAAAACTTGTTAATGCATTATACAAAGAATATAATCGTAGAATAGCTACACAGCTAAAAGCTACACTTCCAAATGTTAAAGAAGAAAAACTAGCTAATGGAATACATTTTAATATTCTTGATGTTGAAAAGTATGCACATAAATTTACATTCCCAGCACCAGGAAAAACATGTGGATTTGTTCATGATAAGTATGTAAAAGAACTTGGAGAAAATACTCCAATAATAACACTTTCTTATGGTCCTGATTTTGGAGTTGTTAGAGCAACAGAAGTAGTACATAAAAAATTTGGATTTAACTTAAATGAAATTATCTGGGCACTTCAAGAAAAAATACCAGAAGCAGGGATAGATGGTGGGGGTCATGAAGTAGCTGGCTCTATAAAATTCGTTGAAGGTTTGTCAAAAGAAGTATTAAGCGGATTTGCTAATAAAATAGCAGCGATGGAAGAAAAATAGGCTTTTTATATTAATAATAGTTTATTATTTAAAGAATTTATTTTATTTTATAATATTTTTTTATTATAAAATTTTTTATTCTAAATAATATTACTATTAAAATATATGGAAAAAAAAAAATTTAATCAAAAAAAAATAAAACTAAATTAATAAAATAAAACTAAATTAATAAAATAAAACTAAATTAATAAAATAAAACTAAATTAAAAATAAAACTAAATTAATAAAATAAAACTAAATTAATAAAATAAAACTAAATTAATAAAATAAAAAAAAACTAAATTAAGAAAAAAGATAATTAGAAAATTTAATTAAAAAACTAAGAAAAAACTTAAACTAGTAAAAATTTCAATCAATCTTTTTCAACTTCCATTTTATAATAATTGCATAACCCAGTGATTGGACATTGATCACATAATGGATGGATAGGTTTACAGATTGTCTGACCAAATTGAACAATTAAATCATTCATCTCAATCCAAAGACTTTTTGGAACTATTTTCATCAACTCTTCTTCAGTTTTTTCAGGAGTTTTTGTGTTTACAATTCCCCATCTATTAGGGATTCTATGGACATGAGTATCTACTGGAATAGCAGGCTCTTGAAACGCGAAAACGAGTACACAATTTGCAGTTTTCCTTCCAACACCTGGCAAATCAAGAAGTTCTTTCATATTATTCGGAACTACTCCCCCATAATGATCAATTATAATTTGTGAAACTTCTTTTACTCTATTTGCTTTAACCCTAAAAAAACCTGCACTTTTAATAAGTTTTTCAATATCTTCTATCGGTGCATCAGCTACTTCATAAATATCCTTATATTTAGAAAATAGTTGATTTGTAGCTTTATCAGTGTTGACATCCTTTGTTCTTTGAGAAAGAATAGTCCTAACTAAAACCCTATAAGGATCTCTATCTTCAAATACACGTAAAGTATATAAATTATTCAATTCTTCCATTATTTTTTCTATTCTTAAAGTCATTTTATATCCTTAAAATTAGATTTAGTATTATTTTATAGTATTATTCTTTAATATTATTCTTAGTATTATTTTATAGTATTATTCTTTAATATTATTCTTAGTATTATTCTTTAATATTATTTTTTTAATATTATTTTTTAAATTTATGCAAATATTAAATGCAAAAATCATCAAATAGTCCAATTTCTACCCCAATTTCTGCCATAGCTTCAATATAATTAGGGAAAGAAACATTAAATACTTCTCCTTTTTCAATGACTATTTCATGTTTTAGTCCAATTAAACTAAATGCCATAGCCAACCTATGGTCATTGTGAGATGTTACTCTGTTCGAAACTGAGTTTTTCAAATCTATTCCACTAAAAATCTCCATACCATCTTCATTTTCTTTTATGATACAGCCTAATTTAGAAAGTTCTTCTGCACATTTAGCTATTCTATCTGTTTCCTTATATCTTGCATGTTTAACCCCTTTAATCAAAGTTTTGCCTTTAGCTAATGCACTTAAAGCAGTTACAGTTGGAAGAAGATCAGGTGCATTATGTAAATCAATTTCAATGCCAATTAAATCACCAGTAGAACTTAATGTCACATAATCATTTTCAATTTCAATATGACAACCCATTTTATCTAAAATATCTAAAATTAATTTATCTCCTTGTTTAGAATCTTTAAATAAATTTTTAACTGTTATTTTTCCACCCAAAACAGCTATAGCACCTAATAAATATGATGCAGAAGAATAATCTCCTTCAATAGTGTAATTAGTTGAAATAAATTTTTGAGGTTTGATTGAAAAAAATGTTGATGAACATTTTTTATCATCTTTATTACAATTTTCGTGTTTAGTGAAAAGATCAGTTTCAATTTCAACCCCAAACTTCTCCATAACATCTAATGTCATAGCTACATATGATTTTGAAATGAAATCTCCTTTAACTTCTAAATCAATTCCTTTTTCAGAAATAGTCCCAGCTATTAATAGAGAAGATATAAATTGAGAACTAACATTACCATCAATAGATGTTTTTCCACCAACAAAACCAGGTTGAACTTCAATAGGAGGTTTTCCATTTTCAAGAATAGATTTTGCATTGCCCCCTAAAGGTTTTAAAGCTTCCAAAAGCATGCCCATAGGTCGTGTTTTAAGAGATTCATCACCAGTGAAGATTGTATTGTTAGTTGATAGACCTGCAATTGAAGTCATTATTCTAAGAGTTGTTCCTGAGTTTTTCAAATCAATTGGTTTTTTTGAAAGGTTCTCAATATTTTTAACCCCTTCAATTTCCCAAAAACTATTTGAATTAGGATTATTCCCAAGTGAATTAAAATTAGAAGTATTTATTTCTGCACCAAATTTTCTACAAGCGTTAACTGAAGAAAGAGTATCTTCAGAAGAAAGAGGATCATATAAACGAGAAGTTCCCTCAGCAAAAGAAGATATGATAATAGCCCTATGAGTATAACTTTTAGAAGGAGGTGCTTTCACAATTCCTCCAATCTCCGATACTTTTTTTACTTTCAAAATCATTTAAATCTTTATATTTATATTAAGTTTATTAATATAATTGTATTAGATTATAATTAATTACTTATTTATTTTAAATATTATAATTAATCACTTATTTATTTTTAACATTAATTATAGTTGATTAATTATTTATTTTAAATATTAATTATAATTGATTAATTATTTATTTTAAATATTAATTATAATTGATTAATTATTTATTAAATTTTAATACTTAAAAATTGACTTATAAATTAAAATTGATGTATAAATTTTTAAATAAATATTTATATTTATCTAATTATTTCAAAGATAACATCTAAATTATCTGCTTGAACAATATCAATTTTTTTACCACTTTTACCAACAATTTCTTTTTTCATATTAATATGTTCTTTAGTAATAATATTATCATCAATAGCTATTTCACCATCTTTCTCTAATAATGTAGCTATCTCATTAATATCAGTTGTACTTAAATATTTTATGATTTTTGGAGCCTCTCCTTTAAATTGAGGTCCAATTTTATCCATAGCAGGAGTGATTTCAACTACTTTTTCGTGAATATCAGGTTTTCCTATAGTTAATTCCAGTTCATTTATTTTTAAGGTACCTTTAATATCCATAGTATAATCTTCAAAAATGGATTTTAAATCGTTATTGGTATAAATATTAACTTCAGATAAAGGAACATTTAGTGGAATCTTTGAAGAAGATTTAAATCGTCTTAAATCACCAATAAGTTCAATTATTAGTTGACCTTTTTCTTCTATGTCCACATCAATTAAATCATTGACAATTTCTGGCCAAATAATATTATTTATACTATGCATATTCTTATTAGTATTCTTATCTTCATTTTGATTTTTATCAAAATATTGATAAACTTCATCAGCAAAATGAGGAGTAATAGGTGCAAGAAGTTTTAAAGAAGTTTCAATAACTGTTTTCAAAGTATATTTTGCAGCTAATCTAGAATCAATACCCACATCATCATTGTAAAGTCTGTATTTTACAGCTTCAATATATTCATCACAAAAATCATGCCAAACAAATTTTTCAATTGAGTTGATAGCTACTGCAAAGTTATAACTTTCATAAGCATTAGATACTTCTTTATTTAGATTATTTAACTTTGAAAGTATCCATTTATCTAAAGGAAGTAAATTATTCTTTATATTATTAACATTATCTTTAATTTTTTCATTTTCTTTTTTATCAATAATTTCATCATCATCAAAAATATGCATACTAATAAATCTAAATGCATTCCAGAATTTTCTAAGGAATTTATAACCATATTTAATATCTTTCCAATCAAAAGGAACATCAGATCCTGGAACACTATTAGATGCCCAAGTTCTAAGTGCATCAGCACCATATTCACCTATAACTTCTTCTGGACCAATAACATTTCCTCGAGATTTGCTCATTTTATATCCATCTTCACCAAAAACCATTCCATTTATTACAATCTCATCAAAAGGTTTTTCTCCCTCAAGAGCCAATGTCCTAAGAGTTGTATAAAAAGCCCATGTACGAATAATATCATGGCCTTGTGGACGTAAATCAGCGGGGAAATTATCTTTGAAAATTGGATCTGGCCAACCAGCAATATTTAATGGAGATATTGAACTATCCATCCAGGTATCTAATACATCTTCTTCTCCAGTAAAGTTAGTAGAACCACATTCACAAGATTCAATAGAAGGTTTCCTTTGAGTAGGATCAATAGGTAACTCCTCAGGCTTTGGAAGATGTATTTTTCCACAACTATCACAGAACCATACTGGAATAGGTGTTGCGAAAATTCTTTGTCTTGAAACACACCAATCCCATTCCATTGAATCTGCCCAATTAATAAGCCTACTTTTCATATGTTCTGGAACCCAATTCATAGATTCCGCAGCAGATTTAATATCATCAACCAACTTATTTACAGCTACAAACCATTGTTTTTTAACTAGTATCTCAATAGGAGTTTTACATCTCCAACATTGACCAACATTTTGATCAACTGACTCTTGTTTAAGCATACATCCTTCAGATTTAAGATCTTCAATAGTAGCTAACTTACATTCTTTTAAAGTCATTCCCTCATATCTTCCAGCAGCTTTGGTCATTATACCTTTTTCATCTATAGCTTCAATAATGTCTAAATTATGTTTATTGACCCATGAAACATCTGTTTTATCTCCAAAAGTACATACCATAACTGCACCAGTACCAAATTCTGGGTCAACTTCATTATCAGCTATAACTTTAACTTTTTGTCCAGAAAGAGGAACTTCTACTTCTTTTCCAAGAATATCCTTATATCGACTATCATCAGGACTAACTACAACTGCTACACATGCAGACATAAGTTCTGGACGAGTAGTAGCTATCAAAACACCATCAGAATTAGAATCAGCAGATGGAAAATTAACATAATTTAGAAATGTTTCATTGCTACTATATTCCACTTCAGCAAAAGCTATAGCTGTTTCACAACGAGGACACCAATTAACTGGATGAATACCTTGATATATTAACCCTTCATCATACATTTTAAGAAAAGATAATTGTGTTTTTCTCATATATTCTGGAGTCATTGTTATATATTCTCTTGACCAATCTTGAGAAAACCCCATAGATTTCATTTGATTTTTCATTAGAGAGATATTTTCTTTTGTAAGATCTACACACATATCACGAAATTTTTGCCTTGAGACATCATTCTTCTTAATGCTATTATTCTCCTCAACTTTAACTTCAGTTGGAAGTCCATGACAATCCCATCCCTGAGGGAATAAAACATCAAATCCTTTTAATCGTTTAAATCTTGCAGTTATATCAATGTAGACCCAATTTAAAACATGCCCCATGTGAATAGAGCCTGTTGGGTAAGGTGGTGGAGTATCAATTATATACCTTGGTTTTGTTCCATCTCCAATGAATTTATAAATTTGATTATTATCCCATTTTTCTTGCCATTCTTTTTCTTTTTTGTGATTATAATCTTTAGGAATATTATCTATTGTCATGTATCTTCTCCACATCTCATTTTCTAATTAGTTTTTTAATAATTATTTTTTTAATAATAATTTATTTAAACAATATCAATTTTTAATAATACTAATTTTTATTAATATCAATTTCAATAATATGAATTTTTTATAATAATTCATTTTTAATAAATTATTCTTTTTCAATTAATGAATTATTAATTTAATAATATTTATATTAAAATAATATTTATATTAAAAATTTAAGAATATAAATTTAAAAATATAAAAATTCAAGGATATAAAATTTAGATATGTAAAATTTAAGAATATTATTTTCATGTTAATTTTATGATAATTTTATGATATTATACTATCTAAATATAGTATTTAATAGTATTTATACCAATAATATCAATGAATATATCTTAATTTAATGATATATTCTATTTGTTATAGATATAAATTCTGTTTCTTTTTTGATAAATAATTTATTTTTTTAAGGAATATAATGAATAATATATTATAGATAAATATTTTAATTAATAAATGAATAACTATATTTATTATAAATAATATAGATAATGAGTCTAATGTATTTTAATTAATGTATTTTAATCCAAATATATTTGAACCTAATATTTTATAATAGAAATGAATTTTTTATATTTATAAATCAAAACAAAATTTTAAAATAAATAAAATATTAAAAATTGAATATTTTTTATAATATAAAGAATTTTTAACTCAAATTTTTAAAAGTAAAGTTTAATAAATATTAAAAATTTTTAAAAATAAATCTTATTGAAACATTGGTATTTTAATTTAAATGATAAATCATTAGCATTTAAGACTTTTATGAATAATATTATGTTAATCAATTTGATTTCTAAATAAAATGAAAATATTTAATTATTTATTCATTTTAAGTAATTAATTTAATATAATCAATAGATAAATAGTAAAATAATTATAATTAAATATATATTTAATAATTGTTTAAATATATAATAATTACTTAAATATACATTTATATCAATTTTTATACCAATTAATTAAATATAATATATTAAAAAGTATGGTGAAAGAATGGATTTATTATGGTTCTATATAGCTGTTGTACTAGCTATAAGTGATGAATTACACAGCTTAATCATGTGGAAATTCCTTCACAATTTTTACATAATATTTGGGGGACTTATTCAAGAGATAGTTTATTCTAACCTACAAGCATGGCTTATTCATGAGGGATTAGAAGCAGTATTTCACTTTTTTATATTATCAATAGTCTTTTTCTCAGTAGAAATTGGATTCTTGGGAGGACTGGTTCATTTTGTTATTGATGTTATCCACTCTTTGACAATAAAACATATGAGTCACATTGAGCATAGAGCATTGCATTTTGTTTTTGAATCACTATTCTTCATATGCATATTTGGACTCTAAAATCAATGAAAAAATTTATTAACACTAAAATTTTGTTAAGTTTAATAAATAATTATTAAATATATTTTAAAATTAAGTTAATAGATTATTACTAAAATCTTAAAAATAATCAAATTTTAAAAATAAATTTAATTAAAAAATTAAAATTAAATAATAATAATATTTAAAATAATTAATATGTTTAAAAATAAATTTAATTAAAAAATTAAAATTAAATAATAATAATATTTAAAATAATTAATATGTTTAAAAAAAAAACATTCAGGAGATAATCGATGCCCGTAATTACATTTAAATATCAAGATTTAGAAGAGCTTGGAATTAATATTAAAAATGATAAGCTAATTGATATTTTACCTATGCTTGGAAGCGACATAGAAGACTTTGATGATGAAACCATTAAAGTAGAATTTTTTCCAAATCGTCCAGACCAACTATCAGTTGCAGGAGTATCCCGTAGTTTAAAAGGGTTTATATCACAGGAAATAGGCCTTCCTAATTATGAAGTCACTTCTTCTGGAGAAAAAGTATTTGTAGATAAAGAAATTGAAAATATTCGCCCATATATAGCTTTTGCATTAATTAAAAATGTTAAATTTGATGAAGATAAATTGAAACAAATTATGGATTTTCAAGAAAATTTACATTGGGTTATCGGTAGAGATAGGAAAAAAGTAGCTATTGGAATACATAATTTAGATGTAATTAATGGAGATTATAAATATATTGCAAGTTCTCCAAATGAAAATAGTTTTGTCCCATTAGAACACTCAAATAAACTAACTCCAAAGGAAATATTAGCTGAACATGAGAAAGGATCAAAATATGCAAAGTTAATATCAAAATTTGACAAATATCCACTTATACTTGACAAAAATGATAACATATTATCTATGCCCCCAATTATAAATGGAGAACTAACAAAACTTACTGAAAATACTGAAAATATACTTGTAGATGTAACTGGAACTGATGAAAAAGCTGTTAATCATACATTAAATATTATTTGTAGTTCTTTTGGAGAAATTGGTGGAAAAATTGAAAGTTTAGATATTGTTTATGAAAACAAAACAATTGTAACTCCTGATTTAACTCCAAAAATTAGAAATGTTAAGGTTGATTTATGTAATGAACTTATTGGTGGAGTTAATCTTAATGCTAAAGATGTTTCTGAGCTATTATTAAAAGCAAGAATGAATACTAAGATAATAAACGAAAATGAAGTTCAAGCAGAAATTCCTTCATATAGAATAGATATCCTCCATGAAGTAGACCTTGTTGAAAACGTGGCCATCCAATATTGCATAAATAAAGTTGAAGCAAAAATTCCTGATGTTTCAACAGTAGCATATGAAAATAATTGGTTTAAAAGTGAAAAAATCATTCGAGAAGTTATGATTGGTCTTGGTTTCCAAGAAATAATGAGTTTAATGTTAACAAGTGAAGAAAATCATTATACTAAAATGAAACAAAAAGAAGATAATCATGTTCAAGTATCAAAACCAATTACAATAGATAGGACAATGATTAGAAAAAGCTTAATAAATAGTCTTATGGAATTTTTAGAAGATAATAAGCATGAAGATCTTCCACAAAAAATATTTGAAATTGGAGATACATTATATATAGATAATTCAAAAGAAACAAATGTGAAAACTGTTAAAAAACTTGCTGGAGCTATTTGTCATTCAACTGCTAATTTTACTGAAATTAAATCTACAATAGCAAGTATTTTAGCTAATTTAGGATATAAAATAGAAATTTCTGCATTAGATAACAAAACTTTTATTGAAGGTAGAGTAGCTAGTGTTAAAGGAACTAGTAAAAATAGTAATATAAATGGTTTCTTTGGAGAAATTTCCCCAGAAGTAATAAGCAATTTTGAGTTAGAATATCCCGTGATAGCTTTTGAAATTGAATTTTTATAATAAATGTTTATAATATACTTTTTATATATAAATTTTATATATTGAATTTATAATATTTTTTATAATATACTTTTTATTTATAAATTTTATAATTGAATTTATAATATTTTTATAATATTATTTTTATAATATTTATTATATGATTTCTTTTTTACATATCCTTTTTTTATTAATATTTAAGTTTTATCTTTTTTAAAAGAATAAAAAAGTTATTACCCCCAAATAAAACCATCTATGAATTTAAATATCCATCAAATGATTTATTTAATTTTTTTAATTATTTGATTTAAGAATATATTTATATACAACAAAAATCTAATTATAGGTATTTATATCTTAATAACGATATAATCGTTATAACGACATAATTATTTTAAAGATATAATTATTGTAAGAATATAATTGATATAACAACATAATTATTGTAACAATATAATCACAATAATACTATCAACAACAATAACAATAATAATATAATCTTCCAAAAAATGTGGTTAAAAATGAGTAAAAATCCAATAAAAGAAAAGAACAGTGCAAATTATAGTTTGATAACCTTGGTACTATTTTGGTGTGGTTTAATAGTAATGTCAAGTATGTATCTTACCATACCATTATTTTCATCATTTTCAGAATTATTTAGTGTTTCTGGAAATGAAGTAGCATTAACAAGTACTGTGTTTTGTATATTTTTTGCTATTGGTTGTTTAATATATGGACCTTTATCTGATCAATATGGACGGAAAAAAATTATTTTAATAGGTATGGGAATATTAACTATTATAACACCATTAGTAGGTTTATTAAATAATATACATTGGATTATTGCATTCAGAGGTCTTGAAGGACTTGCAGCTGCAACATTTTCACCAGTCGCACTGGCATATATTGCAGAAATTTTTCCAGATACAAAAAAACTAACTGCAACTGGATTTTTAGTAACTGGATTCTTAATGGCGGGAATAATTGGCCAAGTAATAAGCAGTTTTATTGTTCAATATTTTAGTTGGAATTATATATTTTTAATTATGGGGTTAATGTATTTAATAACATTTGGACTTATAGCAATTTTTTTACCATACGATAATATTCAAAGGCCAAAAAATAGTGTAAAAGAATCTATTAAAAATATAGCTCTTCTATTTAAAATTAGGCCATTAGTACTTACATTAATAGTGGATGTTATGTTACTAATGTCCATGATGTGTATGTATACTGCTCTAGGATATTATTTAAGTGGATATCCATTTTATTTAAGTAATCAGGAAATTCTTTATATAAGAGCAATTGGAGTAGTAGGTATCCTATTTGCAGCTACATCTGGAATACTTGCAAAAAAATTCCATTTTTTCAATATTATAATTTCAGGATTATTAATATCATCCATAAGTATAATATTAATAGGATTATTGTCAAATATCATTTTAATAACATTATTTAGTGTCATATTTGTAGCAGGAATTGCCATAGTAGCTCCAAGTATTATTGAACTAATAGGACAACTAGGAGGAAAATCAAAAGGAGCTGCACTTTCACTCCATACAGTAATTTTATTTATAGGGGCAGGTATTGGGCCAATATTAGCTACATATTTATTAACAACAGGAATAAATTCATTACCTTATTTAGTTATGGGAGTTGCATTAATAATAGGGGCAGGGATATCAATTCTAATAAAAAAATCACTCAAAAAATAAAAAAATAAAAAAAAATAAAAGATAAAATAAAATTAAAAAATAAAATTAAAAAATAAAATTAAAAAATAAATTTATAAATTATTAAAAAAAATAATACAATTAGTAATATATATAATTTTATAAAAAATAAGATGTGATTATGTGGATGCTGAAAAGTTATGGGAATCATGGGAAAAAATAAACAGAATTTTACGCTTGAAACATCATGAAGTAGCTAAAAAATATGGCTTAACACTTGAACAGTTCCACTTATTAATTGAATTAGATGAATTAAAGTTAGAAATGGTTTCTGATGAAATTATCCCACCTACAATTGGTGAAATAGCAATAGATATTGGAAATGCACCACATACATTATCCGAAAAAATAAAAAGGCTTGAAAAAAAGGGACTTGTTAAAAAAGTAAGAGACGAAACTGATCAAAGGAAAAATAGAGTGACTTTTACTGAAAAAGGGAAAAATTTAATTAATAATATAAAAAAAGAAGTAAGCGAAACTTTCATTGAAAAAACAAACACCATGGATGATAAAAACTTAAAAAATCTTCTAAAAGGTTTAAATGAACTGAATGAAAAATTATCTAATAATTAAATTTGTATTATTTTTATAACTTTTATTTAAAATATCGATTTTATTTAAGATAATATTAAAAAATCATTATTAATTTAAAATTTTTTTATAAATAACATTTTTTATAACATTAAATAGCATTTTTTATAACATTTTATAATATAAAATATATATTATTTTTTAAAATACAAACATTTATATATTAAATAAAATATATATTAGTACATTAGAGAATGCTTTCTTTTATAAAATTTATACAAATATATAATATAACACATAATATTAGTTTATTTTTAAAAATTATGCGTAAATTCCCCAATATTGATGATTTGGAAATTATTAATTGTTATTATATATAATTCTAGCCAATATTGATTTTATTCATTACTATTTTAAGTAGTGATAATTTCATGATGATTTTTTAAAAAGAAAGTATTCTCTTTTATAAAATGATAAATTGAACAACCTAACTATGGATAAGATAATATTTAGATTACTTATGACTTATGAAATAACCCAAAAATCAATTGAATAATGAGAGTGATAATGTTGAATATAAATAAGCAAAAAATAGGAATTTTATTAATTATAACCATATTCTTCATGTTGTTTACTATATCCGCTACTTCTGCTAGTATTAGTGGACCAGGAAATGTAAAAATAACCGACGAAAGTGGTAATGATTATGGACAATTAAGTTCTAATACAAAGGTTTATAGTATTGAAAAAGATAAAATTCCTAAAAAATGGAAAAACTACGAAAATTACACATTTCAAGTAGCAAAAAACAAAGTTATAAAATATAAAGCAAGCATAAACCCCAATGGAAACCCTTTAATAACAAATATGAGTGGGGTAAAAGTTAAAAATGCATATATAGACTTTGGGGATGGAACCAAAAAAAGAACAACAAAATGGATATCCCATGCCTATAAAAAATCAGGATGGTACAAAATCACAATTAAATTCAATGCAACATTCGAAAAATGTATGTTCTTAGGAATGGAATCTTCTGGAACTGGTGAGATAATAAATGGAACAAAAGAATATTTAGTATATGTCACAAATAAACCGCAACTAACAATAAGTAACATAACTTCAGGATACACAAGCTATGCAAATTACAAAAAGAAAAACATTAACTACCTAGATATTAAAGTAACAAATATAGGATCCACAAAATCAAAAGCAACTAAAATAAAAATGTGGTATCAAAAACCAGGAGATGAAAACTTTGGTAAAATATATCCAAAACTTAAAAAATACACTAAAAGTGCTAAACTAAAAGCACTATCTGCAGAAAAATCAGCAATAGTAAGAATATACTTTAACATACCAAAAAAATACCAAAAACTTTGGAAAAACATAAAATTAGACTCATTAAACAGAGTAAATCAAATCGACAGAGATGCAACATTATATAAAATAAGATAAAAAAATAAACACCAGTATAGATTACTAATTGCTATTTTTATCTTAAATATGAGATTAATTACTAAATAAAAAAATATGGAAATATTTATATATATTATAAACTAAATTTAAAAATAACTACTATAGTGAGTTATCATTTTTAATTTTATTTATAATAATAGAATTTAGCATATAATTTATTTTTGATAAAACTCGGGGGGTTATATAAATGAATAATAAAGATAAGATTGCTGAAGCTACATTTTCATTAGCACTAAAGTATGGTTTTGATAATGTATCTTTAAAGCAAATCCAAGACACTGCTAATGTAACTACTGGTGCAGTATATTATCATTTTAAAGATAAAAATGATATTTTAAAACATATGGTTGAAATGTATCTCTTAAATGAGGTTAAAAATTTTAAAAAAATTCTTAAAAACCATGAAGGAACACCAATTGAAAAGCTAAGATTCACATTCTATTATCATACAGGTCTTAATATTGGAGACTATAGTAATATACTAGAATTATCTGATAAATCTCATGTTGATTATAAAGAGTATTACCTCTTATTAATGGGTGTATATCATCAACATCCAGAACTTAGAGATGTTTTCCATGATATGAATCTTGAAATATTCAATTTTTATAAAGAATTGATTGAAGAATCTATAGAAAAAAAAGAGATTAAAGAAGACATTGATTCAGAAGAATTAGCTATATATATCTTCACAATTTTTATGGGATTCATAGAACTTTCAACAGTATTCCCAAAATTCAGCTTAGAAAAAATAATAGAAACAAATCTAAAAATGATATGGGAAAACATAAAAAAATAAAACAATTGAAAATATTATATACTTTCAATTTATTTTATTTATAAAAAATTATATTCATTTTATAAATTTTTATAATAATATATTAAATTGCTAAACTTTACAATTTTTATTTATTTATATTATTTCAATAATTATCTATTAATTTTTATAAATAATTAAGTCATCTATTTTTATTAAATGATTTTTATTATATTTTTAATTTTAAATTCTTTTTATTTTTAAATTAGACTATTTATAGTAGCTATATTTTTATATATACTATTTATAATATTAAAAATTTCATTTTAAGTTATAAAAAGAGAAACTATATATATCATCAGTTTACATAAATAGCAATCACTACTAATTATTCTTTTATAAACATCTAAAATTTATATAAAATTTATAAATAATCTATTCAAAAATATTTTAAATTTTTTGCCCATAAAATAAAAAAAATTTTTCTAAAATTAATTCATTCTAATTTTAATCTATAATTAAACTTTAATATTCTCTTATTTAGAACTAAAGCAAGTTTAAATTAAAATAAACATTTGAAAACAATTAATATGAAAACAATTAATATAAAAATAAATATATCACGACTCAATTTTAATATTAAAATAGGTAAATGAAAATGAATAAAAATCGATTAGAATCTTTTAGTGATGGAGTAATAGCTATTATTATTACAATAATGGTATTACAATTAGGTATTCCTCATAGTTCAGAACTCAATGCATTATACCCATTAATACCCATAATTTTAGGTTATGTTCTTAGTTTTATATATGTGGGTATCTATTGGAACAATCACCATCATCTGTTACAAACATTAAATAATGTTTCAGGTAAAATACTATGGATCAATCTACTATTTTTGTTTTGGTTATCTTTGTTTCCATTTACAACATCATGGATGGCTGAAAATCATTTTAAAACATGGCCAACAATATTATATGGAATAATACTTTTAATGGCAGCTTTATCTTTTTATCTTCTACAACATGAGATTATTAAAAGTGAAGGTAAAAAATCAATACTTAAAAAAGCAGTCGGACATAATTACAAAGAAAAAACATCCCTAATATGTTATATTCTTGCAATTGGATTTGCATTTGTTATTCCCCATATTTCACAGATATTATATATTTTAGTTGCTCTTTTTTGGTTTATACCCGATCGTAGAATTGAAAAAATATTAAATCAAAGGAAATCATAATAATAACAAGATAAATAGAAGATAAATAGAAGATAAATAGATAATAGATATATAATAAATATATAAAGAGATAAAATTGCTAATATAATAAAAATAATGAAAATAAATAGAATAATAAAAATAGATAAAATAATTAAAAAATAGAATAATATTTAAAATAAAATTTTTTAAAGAACCCCATTATAAAAAACAAAAAGTAAAATTAGGATGTTTAATGAAAATTGCATAATTAATTATTTTAGTGGGGATAACAGTCTTAAGAATATAGGAGCGGAGTGACCATCTGCCTAAAAAAATTAATATTTATCCACAATCGAAAAAAGGGGGGTGAATACGATTACAAGAAAAATAACATATATCATCCCCACTAAAATAATTAATTAAATACTTTCCATTTACAACTCCCTGCTTCTAATAAGTTTATTAATCACCTTTTTATTAGAAAATACATTATCTAATAATAATAATAATAATAATATAATTCTTATAAATTAAACTTCTAATAAAAGAGAATATTCTCTTTTTTAATTTTTTATTAAAACATCCTAAAATAGAAACAATTTTTAAAATTATTTTTTAATTAAAAAACTATTATTCTATAATACTGGAGCAGAATTTCTAATAAAAAATATTAAATACAGAACAATCTCTACACTATAATTATAAATAACATACTATATAAACTTAACTACTGATTATTTATAAATTATATGAAAATCTTAAAAAAATAAATATTACAAAAATTTTAAAAAATAATTATTATAAAAATTAGAAAAATGAAATTAATAATAAAAAATATAGCTAATAGTAAATTAAACTAGCTATTTTTTATTAATAGTTGTTATAAAATCAAATTATAATCCAAAAGATTTTTTCAAAAGATCAACATTTACATATCCTGCTTTGAACAGTTCCCCAGTTCTTAAATCATTGATAACAACTTCTGCAGGTGCAAACATTCCTTTATCTATTTTATAAAAGTCAAATTCAGCTTCTTTAAATACATCAAAAAATGGTTTTCCATAACCATCAGCAGCAGAAGACGGTAATTTTTCAGCTAAATCTTTAATATCATCTCCTTCTTCAGATTCAATGTAATAATAAGTTCTTCCTCCAAATAGAACAGCATCATTTGTTTTACCCATAGCTTTCAATCCATCTGGGTCAATTGGTGCTATTGGAGCTATCCCAGCAGCATATTTAACTTTAGTAACATCAAAATGAAGAGCTTCTAACATTTTATAAGTTCCATTTTCTACAACTCTTCCAGCAATTTGTATTGATCCAACAAGAGAAGAAGTAGGAGCTACAAGTAAAGTTACATCTTTAACTTCTACACCACAATCTTTAGCTATAGCATCTGCAACATCTTCGCCAGGTAAATTATCAGATTCAAGAGTAAGGATTGCTATATCTGCATCATCTTCATATTTGATTTCTTCATAAGTTTCAGCTGGTTTTTTAGCTAATGCTCTTGCAGGGCCAGAACCTAAAGCAAAAAAGTCCCCAACACTTACAGACCATCCCGCTTTTTGTGCACCAAGAGTAGAAATAGCTGGGAAATCAGTTTTAATCTTAACAGATGGGAGAGCAAATTTTTCAGAAAGGTCTCCAGGAATAGAAATACCAACTTCTGCTAATCCTCCAAGACATACTTTAGTATAATATTCACCAGCTTTTAAGCTTCCATCTACATTAACACCACAATCAATGATAGTTGCACCATTATTCAATTTGGAAACAGCTATATTAAGCTCATCTGCTTTTTCAATCATTACATCTACTGTTTTTTTAGCTTCTAAATTAACACTAAGCATAATTTTACCTCAAAGTTAAAATTAAATTAAATTTTTATAATATATTAATAATTATTTTTGTACTATTTAAAATTTTATAAATGATTTTTATAAATTGTTAATGATTTAATAAAATATTATTAAAAGATTTAATAATTATTGTGATTAACAACTGTTAAGTCAAAAATTTCATATAATCTATTCTAATAATTACTAGGATAATTTAATAGGTTAAATAAAATTAATCACTTAAAAAAAACTGAGATAAGACTTTAAACTAAAAATAAAAATAAAATGTTGAAAAAAATAAAAATAAAATACTTAATAATAAAATAAAATGGAGTAATATAAAAATAGTAAAAAATATAGATAAAATATCTAAAATAAAATAATATAAAAATATTAAAAAAATAAAGTGATTATATACATCAAGTATATAATAATATTAGATATCTTATTCAGTTATTATTACACCATTAAGGATACCATCTTGTCCAGGCCTTGAGGTTACTTTTGCTTTGCCTGCACTAGTTTCAACGATAGCTCCTTTTGTAATAATGTTCCTTCTTACGTAGTTGGGATCAGCGGAATTTTCAAGTACTGTAATTATTTCAACAGTTTCAGCTTTGTTTGATTCTGGATTAACAACATTAATTTTATTTTCAGAAGCTAATCTCAATTTTTCATTTCCACCACGAGTTCTAATTTTTCTTAAACTTTTTTCATCCAATCTAGTATAAGCTGGTTCTCTTCCAAGTTCTGATTTTCTTTTCCCATGATTTGCTATATATCTTCCACCAGTTGACTTCCTTGTGGATTTTCCTTGTGATATTGCCATTATTTCACCTAAATTAAAATTAATTTTATTTTTGTATAATTTAATTTTTTAAATTTTGTAATTTAATAATTTTCAAAAGACCATATTAAATCTTTATTGTAATTAAGACATAAAAAGCATAATCCTGTTATAAATATTAGATTATGACTAAAATATTAATGATATCTTTATTATATTTATTTATTTTCTTATATTTTATTTAAATTTAAAAGAAAAATAGTCTTTTAGATATGATAACAAACTATTGGTTTTCCTCATATATAAACTTTAATATTAAATTATATAATTAATAGTAAAAACAAAAAAGAATTTTAAAAAAACTTTTTTAAAATTTAGTAGTTAAATATTTAGTATATTCTTTAGTATATTTTTAGTATATTACTTATTAAATTAATTAAATAAATAAAATAATATTTAATTTTATAATACTAATTTTAATAACATTAATTTCTATAATTACTCTAATATATAATCATTTTTAGTTAGTTTATAATTTATAATACTATTTATAAATAACTAATTACTCTAATATATAATCATTTTTAGTTAGTTTATAATTTATAATACTATTTATAAATAACTAATTATCCTTTTATTTTATAATCCTTTTATTTTATATTATTAAATAATATTATATTAATAAAATATATCCTATCAAAAAATATGAAAATGAAGTGATTATAATTTATTTTTTAAAATAATAGATTAAATCTATTAATAAGTTTAAACTAATATATAATTAATTTATTTATAAATAATTTTTTAATATATATTTTTATAAAATAGTTGATATAATTATTTTATAGTGAAAGTAAAAATATATAACTAAATTTAAATATTCAATATTAAAATTAAGTGTTTTATTATGGTAACTGAAACTCAAAAACAAATAAACCTTGAAAATGAGATAAAAACACAAGCCAAAAAATTTCTTACAAATTTTAATGCAACTTTGCCTGAGAGTATGGAATTAGAATATGAAGGATTTTATAGAAGGGGTTTTTTTGTAACAAAAAAAAGATATGCTGTAATAGAAGATGGAGTGATTATAGCTAAAGGTTTAGAACTTGTTAGGAGAGATTGGGCACCTGTAGCTAAAGATACTCAACAAGGAATATTAATGGCCATATTAAAAGACGGTGATGTTGAAAAAGCAATAAAGATTATAGAAAAGATTTTGAAAGAAGTAAAGTCAGGGAATGTTAGTATGAAAGATATGATTATTCATACACAAATAACAAAAAGATTATCTGATTATAAACAAATTGGACCTCATGTCGTAGCTGCACAAAGATTAGAAGATAAAGGAATGAAAATTGGTAGAGGGACCATAATTCAATATGTAGTTGTTAGAGGAAAGGGTCCCATAAGTCAAAGAGCAGTTCCATTTGAAGATTCAGAGAATTATGAATATGATCCAGACTATTATATTGATAATCAAATAATTCCTGCTGTTTCTAGAATAATGGAATCTTTTGGATATTCTAAAGAAAAATTAAAAGAACTTGGGGAAAAAGAAAAACAAAAAACATTAGATGCATTTTTTTAGATACATCATCCTTAATCCGTATTTATAGATATTCCATAAAATATTGAGTTTATAATATTTAATTTTTAATTATTTAATTTGTAAATATTTAATTTTTAATTATTTAATTTGTAAATAATTAATATAATAAATATTAATCTAAAATTAATTTATATTTAATTGTTTTATGCTTAATTAATCTGTGCTTAATTAAATTTATGGTTAATTAATAATATAGACATAATATTTAACAAATTTTTTATAATATTCAGTTTATTTGATAATAATAAATATATAATATAGAAATAATAAATACTAATTTAAGCAAAATAAGATGCTAATAAAAATTAATATAACATATTAAAATTAATAAATATAGATTTTGGTGCTAAAATGGATAAGGCAATTTTTTTCGATATAGATGGAACATTATTAGACACTTCTAGCTTCGCAAAAGTAGCTAGAAGAGCAGCTATTGATATAATGATAGAAAACGGCCTACCTTCAAATAAAGAAGAAACATATAGTTTACTAAAAGATATAATTTCAGATAAAGGTTCAAACTACAACAAACATTTTAATGTTCTTACAAAAAAAATATGTGGCGAAGAAAACAATTTATTAGTTGCTTTAGGAATGGTTACCTACCATAATGTTAAATTTGCTTTGCTTAGGCCTTTTCCAGAAACAATGAATGTGCTTATATATCTAAAAAATAAAGGATATAAATTAGGAGTAATTTCTAATGGCATAACTATTAAACAATGGGAAAAATTAGTTAGATTAGATATTCATTACTTCTTTGAAGAGGTCATTACATCAGAAGAAGTTGGCTTTGAAAAACCTAAAAAAAAGATATTTGAAGAAGCTTTAAATAGAATGAATTGTAAAGCTGAAAATAGTATTATGGTAGGTAATAAAGCAGAAATTGATATTATTGGTGCTGTAAATGCAGGTATGTCCGCAATATTAGTAAATTCTGATGATGCACATATTATTCCTAAAGAAACTTTAAATAATTCCAATATTGAAATTATTGATAATATAGGAGAGATATGTAAAATATTATAAAATTGAAATTTAAATAAAATTTTAGAACATTACCCCATAAATCAGAATAAATTAAGAAGGAATAATATAATAAAGTAAATCAAAATTATTATAATAGCTAAAAAGATTTTTATAAATAGAGGCTTAATTTATGATTATAAAAACTCCCTCAAGAATACACATGGCATTAATAGATTTAAATGGGTCTTATGGAAGACGGGATGGAGGTATTGGATTAACAATAGAAAAACCAAATTTTATTTTAGAATCGGAAACTTGTAAAAAAGGAGTAAGTATCGATTTTGATAAAAATATAGAAGATATTGAAATAAAAAACCAATGCCTTTTAAAAATAAAAGATTCCGCTGAAAAAATAATTTCACACTTTAATTTAGACAGTGGATTTCATTTCAATGTTAAAGAAGCATTTTTGACCCATTCTGGTTTAGGATCTGGAACCCAAATATCTTTAGCTACTGCCAAATTAATATGTGAATATAATGGAATATCTGTAAGTGGAGTAGAATTAGGAAAAATACTTGGTAGAGGTGGAACATCGGGAGTAGGAATATATTCTTTCGATTATGGAGGATTAATAATAGATGGGGGCCATGATATAAATGAAAAACCGGAATTTTTACCATCTTCAGCTTCAAAAGCTAGTCCACCAAATTTAATTGGAAGATATGAATTTCCAAATGAATGGGAAATTTTAGTGGCTATCCCTCAATCAAACACAATTATGGGAGAAAATGAAGTAAATATATTTCAGGAATATTGTCCGGTTCCAAAAAAAGATGTTGAAAAATTATCTCACTTAATTTTTATGAATTTAGTTCCATTTCTACTAGAAAAAAATATCAAATCAATGGGAAATGTAATAAATGAAATTCAGAAAATAGGATTTAAAAAAGTAGAAGTAAGTCTTCAACAAGAAAAGATTAAAAATACAATGAATAAAATGAAAGAATTTGGGGCATATGGCGTAGGTATGAGTTCATTTGGCCCCGCAGTATATGGAATTTTAGATAAAGAAAATCAGGACGTTTTTAAGTTAACAAAAGAATTTATTGGAGAAGAAGGTATTGTTTTTAAAACAAATGCACAAAATCATGGTTTTGAATTGAAAAAGTAATTTTGATTGGCATATTTTTAATTAAAAAATATTTAGTGGAACTTTAAATGAGAAAGAATAAAAGAAGTTAAAAAACCCAAACCCATTAAAAGTCCAGTTAATTCATGGGTTTCTTTAAAAGCTTCTGGAAGCATTACATCAGCTATAAGAGAAATTAAAGCTCCAGCAGCAATTCCCAAAGCCATAGCCAATATATATTGATCAGTATTTGAAAAAATAATGAAACTCAATGTTGCAGATAATGTAGCTAATACTGTAACAAAAGACCATATAAATATGATTGATTTGTTATTCCAACCACCTAATTTCATATTAGTCGATCCAGAAAGACTTTCGAATAAGTTAACAATAAGAATAGATATTACAAGAGCTAAACTAATAGGGCCACCAATTATTACTAATAACCCAATAGCTATTGCTTCCGGAATTCCATCAAGAATAACTCCAGTCATGATAGTTAAACTTTCAACTTGGTATCGATTATACTCTTTTTTAGATTTATGTATATATACATTTATTAATGCATCTCTTAAAGAACCTAAAATGCCTTTACTAAAAAAAACCCCATGATTACTAATATAATTCTTTTTTTTAGAAGAAAATTCCCTTTTTTTATTTGTTATATTTAGATGATTAATAATAATGTCAAAAATTGTAAAGGTAAAAGCACCAATAAGAAAACCATAAACTGTTGGAGCTAATCCCCCATAGGAATATGCTTCAAAAAGTATTTCAAAACATACAGCCGAGCTTAGAATTCCTGCACTAAATATAGTAAATGAAGCTAGTAATTTTTTAGAGATATTAAAGTAATATCCTAAAATTGAGCCAATAACCAATGGAAAAGTTCCAATAAACCCCCAAAAAGAGGCATATAAAAAATCAGGAAACATAACAATCTTATTTATTATTCCATAATACATTTTTAAATTTATAATAAGTAAATGATTCAAATTTGATGATTCAAATTTGATAATAATCATGCCCTATACAATTCACATAATACTTACTCATTATACTACTTTTATATTAGTTTTATTAATTTATATATTTTATACTATTGATATAAATAAATATATTATAATATAAACCTTATTTTTAGTAATTTTAAAATCTTTTAAAAATAAAAAAATATTATAAAAAATAAAAAAATTAAGAAATTAAAAATAAAAAATTATAAAATTTTATATAAAAATAATAAAAATAATAATAAAATGGGTAAAAAACCCAAAATATTATTTAAATAACTATTTTTTAAACCTAATAGCTAATGCAGATTTTATTAATATTAATAATAAAGCAAAAATAGGCATTCCTGTATTTTTCATACCTGCACTAGCACCATGGTTAGGTGAAGGATTAGGGTCTGGAGAAGGGCCAGGAGTAGGGCCAGGTTTAGGGCCAGGAGACTTTTTATAAACAAAAACTGTCTTTTGAATAGAAGAATTATTTATATCAGACCCACTTAAAGTAGCTCTAAATGTTTTTTGGCCTTTTTCTTTAAATGAACCAATGAAAAATAAACTAGCACTTTCATTTACAGCTAAATCACCAATATACCAAATCCCAGTACTTTTATCAAATTGGCCTTTTGAAACAATAAAATCATATAATTTGAAATTAGATGGGAAAGTAAGTGTAGCATTTAAATTTTCACCATCACCATTTCCAATATTTGATACTTTAAAAACGCCTTTAAGAATTTCATTAACCCAATACTTATTTTTATTTAGATTAATAACTGGCAAAACATTAGTTTTACTTATTAATAAAGATCCATCTTTAATAGTAATATTTTGATCTTCATGACCAGTATAATCTCCATCAACGACTAGAATACCTTCATTTTGAGTCACATAGTAATTGATAAAAGCATATCCCTCATTAGCTATTGAGTTTCCAATAAATGTCCCATTAACAAAGAAAGAAATATTTTGGCCAGTGACAGGATTTCCCATATCATCAGTTAAATTTGCAAATAAAATATTATTTTTCTTATAAACAGGAATTGTAGAATTATTTAAATAAGACAATATAACATTTAAAGAACCATTATTATAAATAACATTTCCAATAGAGAGTGCATAATTATTAGCCATTAAATTAGCAGATACAAATAAAAATTTATTGTTAAAAATTCCTCCACCAGAATAATTAGCAGAATTATTTGTAAAATTAGATTTAGAGATGTTTAAATAACCAAAATTATAAATGGCCCCACCAAATTCAGCAGAATTATTTATAAAAATAGAGTCAGTGATTTGTTGAAGAACATAAGAATCAATAATATTTTCTGCAATTCTAGCATATATTAATTGTAATCCTTCATTATATATTGCTCCCCCATAAGTAGCACTATTATTAATAAAAGAAGAATTATTAACATTTCCAATAATATTATCATAATTATATTTAATATAGATTGCACCACCGTCATTAGCATTATTGTATTTAAATATAGAATTAATTACAGTACTATTAATACCATTTAAATATAATGCTCCTGCTCTTGTATTTGCACTATTATTTGTGAAATTACAGTTATTAATGCTATTATTAAATCCATCAATAAAAATAGCTCCTCCATCTTGATAAGCTTGATTATTATTAAATATAGAATTATTTATAAACTGGCCATTATTAACATTAAAAATAGCTCCTCCTTGATAATATGCACCATTATTAATAAACTTAGAAAATATTATATTTTGATATTCTCCTTGATTAAAAATTGCACCACCATCATAAGCATTATTAGAATCAAATGTTGAATTAATTACATTTTGATTGTTTCCAGAGTTAAAAATTGCACCACCATAATTAGTAGCAGAATTATTTGAAAAATTAGAATTTATAATAATCTGATTATAATCTTGGTTATAAAAAGCTCCGCCATAAGCTCCAGCAGTATTATTTACAAAGTTTGAACTAGAAATGCTATTATTAATACTCCCTGAAGAATATAAAGCACCCCCATAGAAAGCATTGTTTTTTAAAAATTTAGAACTTGAAAGATTAAAAACAACAAGATTATCATTGAATATTGCACCACCATAATTAGTAGCAGAATTATTAAAGAAAATAGTGTTTGAAATGTCTAAACTTTTTGTCCCATTATTAGCTATTGCACCACCAGAATAACCAGTATTATTTATAAAAGTACAATTTTTAATGTTATTATAAACATTATTTTCATTATATATTGCTCCTCCAAGAGAAGATGCAGTATTATTTATAAAAGTACAATTAGTGATATTTTTTTCACCTTCAAAATTATAAATTGCTCCACCATTTAGAGCAGTATTATTAATAAAATTACAATTAGCAATGATTGTATTATTAAACTCTGAAGAGAATATAAAAAGTGCTCCACCAGATTCTGAAGCTTTATTATTTATGAAATTACAATTAGTAATATTTAATCCTTTTGTAGAAGGACCAGTAGCAATTGCAGTACCATATCTTCCAGTATTATTTATGAAATCCGAATCAATAATAGTGAGTCTTGAATGATAACCCATATCAATTAAACCATAAAGTAATGCGTTGTTATGTATAAATGTACAATTAATTACTGTAAGTTTAGAATTAAAGCAAAGCAAAGCAAAGAATCTAGCATTCTTTATTACTAAATTTTTTAGTGTTAAGCTTCCTAAACTATCTACATCACCAGTATTATTTATAAAAGTTATTCCTTCGCCTTCACCAAGGTCTATTATAGCCTTATTATTTGGATCAGCACTTTGAATCGTTAAATTTCTACTATTATCAAATGAAATATTAGTATTATTATCACCACCATAAATTCCACCTTCTAAATTGATAGTATCATTACCTAAACTACCTTTAATCCCATCACTAGTAGTATTATTTATATTAACTTCACTAGCAAATGCTGAGCTGGTTGAAGCTAAAATAAAAAAGCAAAACAAAACAACCAAAAGAATAAGACTTAATTTTTTATTATTAAAAATATTTAACACCCCCAAATATACTATAAAAATTGTTGAAAAAAAGACATATTGCTTATAAAAATATATAATACATTCAAATGAATATTTAAAGCATGAAAATTAGTTTTATTTTCTAAATATACGAATGAAAAATATTTTTATAATAACAACAAATATGCATAGAGGAATGTTTTGATAACATAGTATATAAAATTTTTTAAAAAAAAAGAAAAATATTAAACTATAATAACTGAAGAAATAGGATAATAGAAATATAAAAATAATCTAATTTAAAAAAAATTCCCCAGCATATAAGTATTAACCTAATATTAACAAAGATGATTTAATTTAATTAATAATTAGTTAAATCTTAATGAAAGGATATAAAATCAATTAAAATAAAAAAAATAATAAAAAAATAACAAGAAAATGTTAAATAAATCTAAAATAATAATAAAATATCAAATAAATGTAAAATAATAAAATAAAAAAATAACTATAAAATAATAAATTTAAAATATTACATTTTTAATTCAAATTATTCAATAATTTAAAACTTTTATTTTATATAATTAATATTATCTGAATCTATTCTATCTGGTTTTGGACTGTTAGAAGATTCTTTTCCGATTGTTACAGCAGATATAAGATTGTATCCATCAGGTAAATTGAATTTTTTAATTAAATCTTCATTACCTGGAGATTGAATGGCGAAAATAGGAGTCAGCATATAACAAGTCCCTAAACCTAACTCTGTACTAGCAAGTATGATATTTTCAGCAGCAAGTGAAGTGTCTAAACCTCCGAAAGGATTTTCATCTGGTGCAGAAAATAATACTAAAGTATTAGCCCCATATAAAGCATTAAAATTAGGATCTTCCCCTTGAGCTATTTTTTCTTCATCCCCACTTCCTTTAAAAAATTCTTTAACAGTATTATTTATTCTTTCTAAAATTTCTTTATTTTGGATTACAGTAATCTGAAATTTACCTGCAACAGGCGCAATTTTACCAGTTTCTATAATTTTTTTTAAATCTTTTTCATCAATCTTTTCATCAGAATAACTTCTTACACTTCTTCTTTTGTTTATTATATCAAATGTACTCATATTTTCACCAATTAGCTAATATATAATTTTTTAATACAAAAAATTCGCCACAAAAAGTCCTTTTAAAAAAATGATTTAAAAATGATTTTAAAAAGGACCTATAAAATAATTTATAGTAATAATATGTTGGTCTATGATATATACTTGAAGGTCATTGAAATGTATAGATATATAAAAGAGGTTATTTCAGTAACTAGTGAAAATTCAGTCCCTAAAAATAAAATTATTGAATTTTAAAATAGTAATAAAAGATATTTAAAAAAAAATAAATGATTTTAAATTATAATATCATGTTTCAAGCTAGTAAATAATAAATTAAATAATGTTAAAATAAGATCGAATTAACTAAAATAATAAGTAAATAAAATAATGTTAAATGAAAAAATTATAATTTAAAATAATATTCAAATAAAACAAGATTAAAAATAAGATTTAAAAAATTAATAAGGGAATTAAAAAGATATTAATATAATCAATTATTTATTGATTAATCAAAAGAACAAGGTTACTTTTAATAGACAAAGCTTACATAAAACAAGAAAAGATATTAATTGTGAAAGAAAATTACTAGTAAAAATTATTACAAATTCACTTTAAAAATTCACTTAATATCAATCACACAATAATCTTTTTCATTTAATGATTATCTCTTTATAATTTTTATCTATTCTTTAAAATTATTATTTTCCATTTTTAATAATTTTAAAAGTAATCCATCATGTTCTAAAATTCTGTTTATCTTTTTAATATCACGAAATATTTTTGATTTAATTGTTTTTTTTGTATTTTTAGGTTCTTTTGGTCTTTCAGGGTTTTCATAATGCTCAGTGTGTTCCATTAGCTCATTTGAAAGGCTTTGTTCGGTGGATGAAATTGGTTCAAAGCTACAGAGGAGATATAGGAACAAAAGCACTATAAATAATGTAGTTGTTTTGTTCATGTCGGTAGCCTATATTTTAATATTAGCATAGGTAACTAATTTTATATTTTTGATACTATCTTTGTTTTTTACAAAAACTAAAGACTTTAACCTCTTGCTTAATTAATATAAGAACTAAAATAATAATATTTAATAATAATATTAATATTTAATAAAATACTCAACTTATTATAAGCATTCATAGGCCAATAGTTTTTAGTCACCTATAACTTTTAAATTTAATTAATAAATTTAAACATCACCTTTTTTATTTTAAATCATTTAAATATAATTTTAATGTTGTAATATATATTTTTATTAATTTTGAAGTTATAATATATACTTTAATTAGTTTTGAAGTTATAATATATACTTTCATTAGTTTTAAAGTTATAAAATATATATTATAAATTAAATAACCATTAAAACTATTTTTGATTTAATATACTTGTACAAAAATATATTGTATTTCAAAATATATAAAGTTTACCTTTTAGGAATTTTTATTCCTAAAATGTGAACAAAAATTTTAATTTATATAGATATTATTTAATAGAAAATAATTTAGAAATTAACTTAGAAAAATAAAAAAAAATAAGAAAATAAATTACAAAATAAAAAAAAATAAGAAAATAAAAAAATAAGAAAATAAGAAAATAAAAAAATAAGAAAATAAGAAAATAAAAAATAAGAAAATAAAAAATAAATTACAAAATAAAAAAATGATTATTGTTCTTTCAACTTTCTACCTACTTCTTTTCCAATTTCATAACATTTAATTAAATCTTCCTCTTTAGGAATGAAAGTCAAATCATATTGTTCAATTACTTCAAATCCTGCTCCTTCAAGATCAGTGGTGAGTTTTCTGTTTGCTCCACCACCCCAACCTTTAGAACCAAAAACAACAGCTTTTTTCTCATATCCAGTTTTTTTAAAAGAAAGAGCGTTAAAATAATAGATTAAATCACCCAAACTAGGATAAGGATTATTCATCATAGTCGGGCTACCAACAAAAATAGCTTTACTATCAAGAACATCAGTTACAACATCACTTCTACCATCAGTATGTAAAAAATAAGATTTAACTTTGATCCCTTCACTTATAAGTCCTTCCATCATAGAATATGCCATTTTTTGAGTGGAATGATGCATTGTATCATATAAAAATGTTACCTTATCTTTACATTCTCCAGAAGCCCATTCTTGATATTTATTAATTATTTTCATAGGCTTAGTTAACATTTGCCCATGTGAAGGAGCAATAATCTTGATTTTTTCAAGAAGTCCTAATTCTACAACTTCATTAAGTTTTCTTAAAACAAGAGGAGATGAAGGAGTTATTAAATTAGCATAAAACTTTTGTGCATGCCTCATTAAGAAATCTTCTGAAATATCAACATCATATCTTTCACTTGAACATATATGTTGACCAAAAGCATCATTAGAAAATAATATCCCATCTTGCTCTAAAAATGTAAACATACTATCTGGCCAATGTAACATAGGTGCTTCAAGAAAAGTAAAAGTTTTACCACCAATATCCAATGAATCCCCAGTTTTAACTACATTCATATCAAAGTTTTCTAAAGAAGGAATGTGACTTTTAAGCCCTGGAACTGCTTTTGAAGAACAATAAAGATCTAAATCTGGGAATTTTTTTGTAAATTCTGCCAAACAGCCACTATGGTCATTTTCAATGTGATTTTGTATAATTACATCAATCTTTGGTTCTTTACCTTCTTTTTCAAAAGCATCATATATTCTTGCCCAAAGTTGTGCAGAAGATCCAGGATATGTATTATCAATTAATGCTGTTTTTTCATCACCAAATACCAAGTAACAATTGTATGTTGTACCATCTAAAGTATATCCATGATAATCTCTTAAATCCCAGTCAAGGACACCAACCCAATATACCCCATCTGCTATTTTAAATGCATCTGCTTTCATTTTAACACCATAAAAATTTCAATTTATAATAGTTATATTGTTCTTTATAAAACATCTAAATTAATACTTATATTATCTAAATTTTATATTATCTAAATTTAATTTTGAATATTAAATATCAATTAATAATTAATTTATTAAAATAATTAAAATTTAATGAATTAAGCCATTAAAACTAATTAATACTAAAACATTGAAACAATTAACTGATGAAAACAGCCCAAATAACTAAAACTCTTTAAAAATTTTAAATTAATGTTATATTAATAATTAATTGATACTATTTATAATTAAGATTATTCAAGGTGAACAACCTAAAATATTTATGAAACTTTTTATATCTATATATTAATAATATATTAAATATATTTCTAATTTTAATAAATTAAAATAATACAAATAATATTAAAATTATAAATTTAAAACCAAAAATTAAAACCAAGAATATTAAAATTATAAATTTAATATTAAAAATATAATGTAAAAGTTACAATACTCTCTAAGATTACAATATTTCTAAGACATAAAATACGTAATTAAATTTAATATACTCCCAATATTATCAATTAAATTTAGTATACTCCCAATATTATTAATTAAATTTAATATATCTTTATTATTAGTAATAAAATTATTTAATTAAAATAATAGAAAAACAAAACAAATATTAACAATATTTTATAGATAGAATATAATAAAAAAGATTTTAAAAAATATATTGAAAAATCTAAAAAGTGGTTTTATGAAAAATATGGAAAAAATGGTATGTTTAGTAGATGGCGAACATTACTTACCTGTCACTAAATCTGCAATAGAAATATTAAATAGTTTAGAACATGTAGATGTTGTTGCAACAGTTTTTATTGGAGGAACTGAAAAATTAAGAACTGATGATCCTGAGAGTTATGCTAAGATGATGGGAATGCCAGTACACTTTGGCCCAGATGAAAATCAAATTCCTTATGATTTAATAATTGAAATGATTAAAGAGTATAATGCAGATGTTGTAATGGATTTAAGTGATGAACCAGTCCTTGATTACTCTAAAAGATTTAAAATAGCTTCAAAAGTAATTGCAGAAGGTGTTTTATACAGAGGACCTGATTTTGAATTTCAACCATTAACTGAGTATAAAATACCTAAAAAACCATCTATAAAAATACTTGGAACAGGCAAAAGAATAGGTAAAACAGCAGTTTCTGCATTTGCAGCTAGACTCATAGATGAAAATGGTTATGAACCTTGTGTTGTTGCTATGGGTAGAGGAGGCCCAGAAGAACCAGAAATCGTGAGAGGGGATGAAATGGAAATCACCCCACAATTTTTAATGGAACAGTCAGAAAAAGGAGTTCACGCTGCTTCTGACCATTGGGAAGATGCTCTTATGAGCAGAATACTTACAATAGGTTGTAGAAGATGTGGAGGAGGAATGTCTGGCGATGTATTTATGACAAACATGAAAAAAGGTGCTGAAATAGCTAACTCCGTTGAATCAAAATTTATTATTTTTGAAGGCAGTGGTGCAGCAATCCCACCAATTAAAACAGATAAACATATTGCATTAATAGGTGCAAATCAACCACTTCTAAATATAACTAATTTTTTTGGGCCATTCAGAATAAAATTAGCTGATTTAGTAATTCTTACAATGTGTGAAGAACCAATGACAACACCAGAAAAAATGAAAGTTATTGAAGAATTTATAAGTGAAGTAAATCCTAATGCAAAAATAATATCAACTGTATTTAGACCTAAACCATTAGGAGATATAAAAAATAAAAAAGTTCTATTTGCAACAACTGCTCCAGATGAAATAAAAGATGTTTTAGTAAATCATCTTGAAAGTAATTATGATTGTAAAGTTGTTGGAACAACACCTCACCTTTCAAATAGGCCACTTTTACAAGCAGATATAGAAAAATATATAGATCAAGCAGATGTAATGCTTACAGAATTAAAAGCAGCTGCAGTCGATGTAGCTACTAAAGATTCTCTTGAAGCAGGGCTGGAAGTTGTTTATTGTGATAATATTCCAATAGCAATAGATGAAAAATATCCTAATCTTAATGAATCCATACTTGAAATAGTTGATGGGGCAATTGAAGATTTTAATAATAAATAATCAAAATAAGAATAATAAGAATAATAATAATAGAAATAATAGGAATAATAATAGAAATAAGAATGAAAGTAATAATTATAAAATAGCATAATAATGATTAGCATAAAATAAAATTTATAAAATAAATAAAAGGAGATAAAATGCCACTTTTATCAAGAATAGAAATTGTAAAAAAAGCTAAACAACCCGTAATTTCTATTAAAATCACTACAGAATTAGAAAAGCTACCAAAATTAATAAAAGAAACATACCAAAAAATAGAAAAATATTTAGCTGAAATTGGAGAATATCCAGAAGATATTCCTTTTGTAAGATATTTTAATATGGAAATGGAAAATTTAAAAGTAGAAATAGGTTTTCCTGTTTCTAAAGAATTATCTGGAAAAGAAGACATAAAATTCAGCCATATAGAAGAGATGATAGCTGTATATGCACTTTACCAAGGACCTTATCAAGAAATGGGGGAAACATATGATGAAATCATTGATTGGATTGAGGAAAATGGAATGACAACAAATGGAATATTTCTAGAAAGTTACTATAATAGTCCTGACGATGTACCAGAAGATAAATTATTGACTAGGATTTTAATGCCTTTAGAGCAATAATTAGTATAAATCAATAATTTATTCAATAATTATAGTAATTAACCAATTAATAAATGATTAATCAACTGATTAAATTAAATAATGACTATCCGAATAGATATTTATTTAAAAATTGTGTTGGTTTAAAGATTAATATGAGTTAAAAATTAATGTAATTTAAAAATTAATAGGATTTATAGATTGATTAAATTTATAATTAATATGATTTAAAACTAATTTTAAAATCATATATTATCCTTTTTAAATGAATTCACAGCGATTTTTTTTAATGCTTTCTTTAAATTTTCTTTTTCTTCTTTAGAAAAACCACTTAAAGCTTCTTTTTCCCATTCATTATTGACTTCTTGAATTTTTTTTACAAGTTCAATTCCATTTTCTTTAAGAAAAACAATATTTTTCCTACGATTATTTTCGTCTGGTTCTCTTCTTATCAAATCTTTATCTTCTAATTTTTTCAAAGCCCTGGTTATTGTACTTTCATTTCTTCTAAAAATCTTAGCAATATCCTCTTGAATTGTGTTTTTTTCATAATATAAATAAAATAGAAATTGGTATTCATGATAGGTTATTCCTAATTTATTCATCTCAAAAAATAAACGTATATTATTATATCTATTTAAAATTTCAATTAGAAAACTTAAAGAAATATTTGAAGGGTCTGCATTTATAATATGATTTAATGGATCCATATTATCACTATTTGAATTTATAAAATCTTTCTAAATAATGTATTTAATAAAATAACATATTGAGATATTTAATTAATAAATTAATTAATAAAAAATATAGTATAAATTATAATTTTAATTAAAATAAAGATATCGGTAATTATTTAAATATCAGTAATTATTTGGGTAAAATATCCTCTTTAGAATTTTTATTATTAAAAATATTGTTTCTATTTTTCAATTTTCCTAAAAAAAATTTAAAGTAAAGATAATTAATAATTGACCCAAATATAACACCTAAAACAATACCCCAATAAACACCAAATTCTCCAAAATTAAATACAATAGCTAAAATAAAAGAAGTAAATAAAGTTAAACCAATATCCCTTATAAAGTTTAATATTAAAGAAGTTATTCCTTTTCCTGCAGCTTGAAAAATAGCTGTTGAAACAAGTCCTAAAGGAATAGCTATGAAAAATAATGACATAATCCTTATAAATGAAATTAAATTTGTTATTATTTCTTCAGCTCCAGTAGAGTAAGTGAACATTGCTGCTATTTGTGGAGCAAATATGAATGTGATAATAGCTAAAATAACACCTAAAAAAACTCCTATTTGTGTAGCATAATTAAAAATTATTTCTAAATTTTTCCAATTTCTAGCACCATATGCCATTCCTGCAACAGTTAAAGTAGCCATTTCTAGCCCTATAGCTGGAATAATGCCTAATGTAACAATTTTCCAACCTACAGTATAGACAGCCACAGCTGAAGCTCCTGCAACAAATGATAAAATAGTATTAGTTCCAATTGCAGATAAAGCCAAAGTAAATTCTTCTAAGCTTGCAGGTAAAGAAACATTAAGTATATCTTTAATAATATCAGAATTAAATTTAAAATCTTTGAAATTAAGCTTTAGATAGGTATCTTGTTTTTTTAATATCCAATAAAATATTATTATTGCAGAAACAAAAGAAGAGATTATAGTAGCTATTGCAGCACCAGATATACCCATATTTAATATATAAATAAATATAGGATCTAGAATTATGTTTAAAATACTTGTTAATATCATTGCATAAGTAACTCTTTTCATATCTCCTTCTGCACGTAATATGCTAGAACCTAATAAACTAAATAAAATCGCGAAAGAACCTAAAAAAACAATGATACCATATTGCATAGAAATGTTTAATACTTCTGATGCTCCCATTAATATCAAAATATCTTTTAAAAAGAAAATTAGAAAAATTGGTAAAATTATTGAAGTAAAAACAATGATTAAAATCCCATGAATTCCCCCATTACTAGCTTTATTTCTATCTTCTTCACCGATACAACGAGCAATAAAAGAAGTAGTACCTGCACCTATACCCTGACCAAGACCAACAATAACCATATAAAGTGGAGTAATAAATCCGAGAGCAGCTAATGCATTTACACCCAATCCAGCTACCCAAATAGTATCAACAATATTATAACCAACCATCAATAACATTACTAACATCATAGGCCATGATAATTTTAATATAGCATCTTTAGGGTTGTTTTTTATTAATTCAATCCTCTTATCTGCATCAGAAAATTCATTTGTCATTTTTACATCTCCTAAAAATTAAATAAAATATAAATTTAATTCTTGCTTAATGCAAGAGTATAATTAAAAAAATAAACTCTTGCGTATTGCAAGAATTATAAATAATATAAATCTCATCATATAAAAATTCTTGCATTGTGCAAGAATTGATATTATGATAACTATTCAAATATCAAAATAAAGATATGATTGAATAAAAATTTTTTGAATAACTTTAATAATAAATAATATTTCAAGAAATTTTAAAAATAAAAATAAAAAAAATTTAGTTAAATAATTAGAAATATGCAATTTTTATAAATGTTTCAATTAAAAAAAATATATTTCAATAAAAAAATATATTTCAATTAAAAAAATATATTTTAATAAAAAAAATATATTTTAATAAAAAATTTAAGAACATTAAAATTCAAAATATTAATAAGAGCTAAGTGCAGATAAAATAAATAGGGTGTCATTTTGGAAAAAGAAGATATAAAAAAGATTTTAACATTCACCATGAAAGAAAAAGAAATAATTAAAAAATTAAATCTTCCAGAAGAAGTTTTTTTACCTCTTTTCTTTTCAGTAAGATTCGGAGGAGATTGGAGTGTCAGTAAAAACTCTAAAAAACTAATGTCAATAAAAGAAAAAGTGACAGAATATGATAAAAAAAGTAAAATAGGATATACATTAGAAAAAATATACTTATTTGTTAATCCTAAAATTTTAGCTGAAGAAGGCAAAATATACCGAATGGAAAAATGCGGAAATAAAAATGAAAGAGAGTTAGTAGAAAGGCCTTTCATGACAAAAGTAGATGGAGATTACATTTTAGAGTCAATTCTAAACCCTAAAGATATGAAAATATCAGTAAAACATATCAATGGACCATTAAAATTTTATGGTTCTGGTGCTTATGGTTCCTCACATGAAATAGAACATCTTGAAAATAGAGAAATAAAAGGAATTCCATTTTGGGATTTTAAATATGTCCTAGAAGAATAAAAATATTATAATAATGGTCATGATATTTCAACTATATAATAATTATAATATCTCAACTATATAATAATTATAATATTTCAACTATAAATATAACAAGAATATTTAGATTATAATTCTAATTATAAACATGAAAAAATAAATTAATATAGATTGTTAAACTAACAAAAATTAAATTTAGAAAGAAGAAAAATATGAAAATTATCTTAAGAATAGATTTATTATAATCTTGATACAAATAGTTAATTGATGATTAAAAATGTTGAAAAAAGTTAAATTGAAATTAAGAAAAAATAAAGAGATAATTGATGCAAGATTAATAGAGCTTTCTAAACCTGATATTTCCCCTACTACTGGTTTACTATGTGATGTTGAAGTAGACCTAGAAAAAAGAAATGAAATATACCGACATGGATTAAAATTTGATATTACCGATGGTAAAAAAACATTAGAAGAATGTAGAGTATTTAACATTGACGGAAAATATATTAAATTTATATCAACGAAAGAATCCAAATAAAATTATAATTTTAACAAAAATATATTTACAATTAATAGATATCTGAATTAATAATTAATGAAATTACATTTAAATATTATATTTAAATGTCATATTAAAACTAAATATTATATTAGAATATTAAATTAAAATTTAAATATTATATTAAAGTTTAGATTATTATATTTTTAAAATGATTTATATTATTTATATTATATTATTATATTAATTGATTAGAATTGTTTAATTTAGATTATTATTTAGTTCTGAATTTTAAATAGAATTTTACATTAGTCTGATGTGTTCAATATGAATAAAAATTCCATAATATTGATAATTTTGATAATAGTGGGAGTAATATCTGTTAGTGGATGTATTGGTGGAGAAACAAGTCCCAATCAGAGCATTAATTTTAATGGATTCTCTTTTGATGTCCCAAATAATGTTAAACAAGCACAATCAGCATCTAAAAATAATGCCCTAATATACTATCAAAATACAAGTTATGATATTGGAGTGAATGATGTTTATGGATATGATAACCCAGATATATCTGTTTACGGAGATAATGTAAAAAATAAAAGTATTGATAATATTTCATATGTTTATATCACATCTAAAGGTAATTCAAAACTTCATCAAGGAAATATAACAACTATAAAAGTATATTTCAGAAAAAATGGCACAAACTTTTATATTATTACAAATACAAAAAATAATTCCAACATAACACAAGTGAATAAATTTATTGAAAATACTATTAAAACTATTCATCCTATTTAATTATAATATAAACTTATAGTTACTAATTTTTGATATTGATACTTTTATTATAGCTAATTTTAATTAATAAAATAATTAATTGATATTATTTATTTTTAATAGTTTTTAAGTAATAAATATTTATGTTTTCTAGATTAATGACCGCAACATTTATATACTTTAGTGAATAATATAACAATTGTTATAATATATTTTTTTAGAATCAACAAAAAGATAAGCAATACTAAAAAAATAATATAACAATTGTTATAAAACATATGAAGTTATAGAAAATAAATCCTACAATTAGTAACTTTTCAAATTCCACATAATAATCAACCCATAATTATCAACACAAAAAGATATTTTTACTAATTTAAGATATTTTATTCCTTAAAAATAGTTAAAGGATTATTCTAAAACTCATATTTATATAACAACCACAAAAACAAAACAAATTTAAAATATATTGAATATATAACATTTAATTATTTAATAGATTTTAAATATAGAAATAAAGAAAAAATATTTAGGCACACCTAAATATTTATATAGTAGAAAAAACACTACTATAATTACAGGACAAAACACGAAAAACAAATGCAATATTTATGTCCTAAAGCCCTTAATTAAAAAAATTTAAATCCTCCATAAACTAACAAATTTATCCTCATATTATAAAAAATGCAAATGAAAGGAAATTTAATTAAGGGCTTTTTCTTCTGCCAAAAAATAAAATAATAAAATTTTAAAAAGGTATCAAGAATAATTTTTTTTTAGACTCAATTTAACTTCATCATATCTCTCAATAAGTAAATCAAAAAGTTTTTCAATTAATATATTTGAATTTTTATCTAAATAATTGACACCTATTTCAGTTATCCCTTTTTTTGTTGAAGTTTTATCAATTATTTCATCAGTAGCTAAGTTATTATTGTTAATTTGAATCAAGGTACTTAAAAGAGTTTTAACAATTAAATATTTAGCTTCATCAATACTAATACCATTTTCAGACTTTGAAAAAGCAATATTAGCTAAATTATCAATTATACTAGAAAAAAAAGCAGGTCCGCAACTAGTTAAAATAGTAGCTATTTCAATAACTCTCTCATTGTTCCCATTTATATTAAATTCAAAATCATCAATTATTTGTATATAGCTAAACTCATTAAAAATTTCTTCAACCAAACATTTATCATTATCCAATGTATTTTTGTTATGTAAAATCAGAGAAACCCCTAATTTAGTATAACTTCCAACATTTTGATTTTCTTTTGTAAAATTCTTATTAATATGATTGATATAATCAATATCACCATTATTAAATTTAGAAGAGATAGAAGGAATAACTTGAGTAATAGACCCATTATAAAAATTTTTTATATTATCAAAACTTAATCCCGCACATACATGAATAATATGTGAATCTTCATGAAGAAAAGGAGAAATTTGGCAGATTAAATCTTTAAACTCGGGAGTTTCAACAAAAATAAATATTTTGCTAGAATTTTTAGCTAGTTCTATATTATTATCTGTAACACTGATATTAGGATATTTTTTCTTAATTTCATCAAGCTTTGATAAAGTCCTATTTGAAATAATCATCTCCTCAGGGTTAAAAATCTTCAAATTAAGAATATTCTCAATTATCATTTGCCCCATGTTTCCATATCCAATAAATCCATATTTATCCATAAAACAACCTAAAATACCTAATTAAAAATATTAAATAAAAATAATAAATAAAGATAATAAATAAAAATATTTATATAAGAAGTTTAAATATCACTTATTCATCCTTAAATCCAATCAAATAATCTTTATTCTTTAAATCATTTTTTTTATTACATAAAAAATCTTTAACAATTTCATTGAACCATTCATAATCTATAATATTCCAAAGATGAATCGATCTGTAGACTCCAAAAATTTCTGCTTGATTAAATACATCTTTTATCAACCTTGCAGATGTTTTAACTCTAGGATACTCTTTTGTTCCATATAATATTAAAAGATTCTCATATTCATTATTATTGCTAATTTCAAAATTATTGTTATTATTATTAAGATTATTATTGTTAATATTATTATTTTTATTGTTATTAAGATTATTATCGTTAATATTGTTAATATTATTATTTTTATTGCTATTTTTACTAATTTCAGAAATATTATTATATTTAATTTCAGATTTATTATCTTTATTAAACCCTTTTTTATTAAAACTTCCAATATCATTTGGAATTGTAAATTTTAAAGATTCTTTAGTGATTGAATTCAAGTCTTTTTTTGAAATTTTAGCATATGATTCTTTTATAAACGGAGCATAATCCTTTTTTATGCCATATTCTGCTAATAATGCCTTAATTAAAAATTTTTCAGGTTTTTTATCAAGAATATTAATTTTAAGTAAATCCATCATGGAAATTACTTCATGAAAGTCATTTTCTTCAGGATTTTCATATAAGTTAACACCAGATACAACAACTTTATCAATTAATTCAGGGTATTTAGCCAATAAATCTAAAGCAATTTGACCTCCTAAAGAAATACCTACTAAATTTACTTTTTTTGTTTTTCTATTAGAATTTGTATCATTTGATAAACCTAAAGATTTTTCTTGAATTAATGATTTAATCAACTCAGTGGATTTTTCTATTGAAAATTCATTGTCAAAATGGCTTTTACCATGATTAGGAAGATCTAAATATATGCAATGAAAATCTCTGAAATAATCTCTCTGATTTATCCAAATCCAATTACTCAGTAAATTACTATGGATAAATATGATAATTTCATCATTTGAAGTTCCCTCCTCATCGTAATACATAATATTTGAATTTTCCATTAGAACACCCCAAAAAAATTAAAAATACGAATATCTCTATAAATAAAAATAAAAATAATAAAGAATATGTAGAAAATATATCTAAAAATATATCTGAGAATATATCTGAGAATATATCTAAAAATATATATGAAAATATTTTGTTTAATAAGTTTATTTAATAAAAATAAATAGTTTAATAAAATTTAAAATTATTATAAAAAATATAAAATTAAAAATCTTTTATATAATTAAAAATCTTTTATAAAATATAAAATCTTTTATATAATATAATAATTAATTAATATTAATAATATTGACAAAATCATAAAATAAAAAATAAAAGATTTTAAATTTGTTTATTAAAATTAAATTATAAGAAAGTATATAAAAACACGTTAAAATATTACATATCCATTATAATACGTAATATATGATAATATATCCCCCAAATCAATATTTTACAGTTTATAGATATTTTAAATAAAATAAGTTAGATATTAATAAATAAAATGAAATATTAGAGTATTTTCATTCCATTATCTTCTTTTAATCATACAATATTTTGATTTATACTCTATTTTAATTTATATTCTATTTTGATTCAACAGGTACAGGAGCACTTTCAACTTTTAATTCCTTTCTAGAACGTTTTACAAGCTCTGATAATGCATTAGAAACGTTAGTAGGAACAGAATCATTATCTTCTTTTAAGATAATTTCTGAAATTGTATTTGAAAGTACAAAAATCGCATGTTTATGTTCTGCCTTAGTTCTATGAATATGATGAGGACTTATATTAAGTGCAATATATTCACTACATGAATTAGGTATCTCACTTTCTGTTTCTAAAAATTTTAAAACATATACTAAAAATTGGTGCATCTGAATCATTTCATCTTTATACATAAATAACCTCTTACCACTTCATCATTAAATAGCTACTCTCTTACTATTATAAATTGATGAAATCAATTTCAAGCACTGAGATCTTGTTAATAATAGCTAATATTTATCTAAACAATAGTATATAATTATATAAATACTATATTATAGCTATAAAAATAACAGTTTATATTTATATAATAATAACATTGTATAAAAGTATTATATAAATTTATAGATTCTTATTAGTAATTCTGAATTAATGATAGATTAATTTTTAATATTTTAAAAATATTTTAATAATAATTAAATAATTTATTATTAATATTATAAATTATTTAAAAATATTGGCAATTTAATAATATCAATTAAATAAATAAAATATTTTTCAAAATATTTTGATAATCATAGTTATTACTTTTTATCCTTATAATATTATACAATGTTATATAATTCTAAATATTATCAAGAAAACTATATGTATGCCCATCTCAATACAATATTTGTATACCCATATTACTACATTATTTATATTTTAATAATATTTAAAATTGTTGCTAAATGTTTTTATTATAATTTATTATAAATAATTTTGTAGCTATAAAACATATTATCTTTAAATTGCTTATAAATGTTTTTATGAATAATCTAATATAACATAATATTTATATTATTTCAGATAAATACTTTATATATGATAATTCATTTTAATAGTATTAAATAATGCTAATAATTACTAATTAGATTTTATTTTTAATTTTAATAGTTGATTTATATGGAAATCTTATATTATAACAAAGAAAATTTAAGTAAATTCGCAAAAAAAACAAAAGAAACCGATGAAAACATCATACCTATTGTTTCTGAAATTTTAAAAAATATTAAAAATTCTAAAGACTCGAGCCTTAAAGAATATACCAAAAAATTTGATAAGGTATCTATAGAATCATTCAAAGTTACTGAAGCTGAAATAAAAGAAAGTTATAAAAATTTAGAGGAATCAAATCCTAATTTAATTAACTCTCTTAAAAAAGCTGGTAGAAATATAGAAAAATTTCACAAAAGACAGATCCCTAATGAATGGAATATGGAAATAATAGAAGGAATAAATGCAGGACAAATAATTAGGCCAATAAATAAAGTTGGTTGTTATATTCCTGGTGGAAGAGCAGCATATCCATCTACAATTTTAATGACAGTTATTCCTGCCAAAATAGCTGGAGTTAAAAAAATAATATGTTGTAGTCCTCCACAAAAAGATGGAAAAATAATGGATGCAATTTTAGTTGCAGCAGATATAGCTGGAGCAGATGAAATATACAAAGTAGGGGGAGCTCAAGCCATAGCGGCTATGGCATATGGAACTGAGTCAATTCCACAAGTTGAAAAGATTGTTGGTCCTGGAAATATATTTGTTACAGCAGCAAAAAAGCTTGTTTATGGTACTGTTGACATTGAATTTCCAGCAGGACCTTCAGAAGTTTTAATAATAGCAGATAGGACTGCTGATCCAAAATATATAGCCCATGATCTACTTTCACAAGCTGAACATGACCCTAATGCTTCTTGTTATTTAGTTACAGATAGTTTAGATTTAGCAGAAGAAACTAAAAAAGAAATTGATTCTCTGATTATAGAAGCTGAAAGAAAAGAAATTATTGAAGAATCTTTAGAAAAATTTGGAAAAATCATAGTAACAAAAACAATTGAAGAAGCTATTGATATATCCAATGAATATGCTCCAGAACATTTAATCATAATGACTAAAGATTCTAAAAAAGATAAAAAGATACTTGAAGAAATAAAAAATGCAGGTTCAATCTTTTTAGGAAAATATTCCCCAGTGGCAGCTGGAGATTATGGATCCGGTACTAATCATGTGCTTCCAACAGATAGAGGAGCTAGAATGTATTCTGGATTATCAACAGATTCTTTTTTAAAAAAACCTACGGTGCAAAAAATTACAAAAGAAGGTTTAAAATCTTTAGAAGAAACAATTGTCCCAATAGCTAATTATGAAGGATTTTATGCTCATGCAAACTCCGTTAAAGTTAGATTAAAGAAAAAATAAGATATAAAAATTAAAAATAAGAGATATAGAGAATAATAATGAAAATAGAGAAAATAAAAGAAAATAAAAAAGAATTTTTAGATTTATTACTCTTAGCTGATGAAGAAGAAAGAATGATAGACAAATATCTAGAAAATGGAGAATTATTTGCTTTATATGATAATGATTTAAAAAGTATCTGCGTAGTCAATTCGTTAAATGATAGCTATGAAATAAAAAATATTGCAACATACCCAAAATACCAAAATCAAGGATATGGGCAAAAATTAATAGAATTTGTGTTTAGTTATTGTAAAGATCAAAATAAATTCAAAAAGATTTATGTTGGAACAGGAGACGTAGAAAAAGCAATTAGCTTTTATGAAAAATGTGGTTTTGAGAAATCTCACATAATACCAAATTTCTTTGTTGATAATTATAGTGAAGAAATTTTTGAAGATGATGAGCAGTTAATTGATATGATATACCTAAAAAAAGAATTATATAAATAAATAAAAAATAAAATATAAAAACTTCTATATTAAGTTAATAGGTCTAAAAAAGATTTAAATATTATTTTAATTAATATTATTTTATAAATAATTATTTATTATATAACTATCTTATGGATAAATGTTCATATATAATTATTTTATAAATTTTTTATTAAATTATAAACTGTATAAAATAATAAACCATATAAAATAATAAACTATATAAAATAATAAACTATATAAAATACATATTTTTACTAATATACAATAATTAAAACTTAAATTATATTATAAAACCAAATTATTTCATTTAGAATAAAATAAAATAGTTATATTTAAATTTATAATTAAATTTTTATATTTAAGGTTAAAATTAAATTGAAAATTACAAAAATAAACAATAGTCATTAAAGGTGAAAAGTTGACAAGATTATCTAGTGAATGGAGAAGAACACACTATACAAAAGATGTGGATGAAAGTTTAACTGATGAAGAAATTACTGTAATGGGATGGGTACATGAAATAAGAGATCTTGGAGGAATTATATTTGTACTTATTAGAGATAGGAATGGAATGATTCAATTAACCGCTCCAAGTAAAGAAATAGATCCCGAATTATTAGAGAAAATAAGAAAATTAAGAAAAGAATCAGTTATTGGACTTAAAGGTAAAGTTCAAGAAAGTGGAAAAGCACCTAATGGTGTGGAAATTATTCCATCTGAAATAAAAATATTTAGTTTAGCTAATCAACCACTACCAATGGATCCTACTGAAAAAGTTAAAGCAGAAATTGATACTCGGCTAGATTCTAGATTTATAGATCTTAGAAAACCATCAATAAGTGCAATATTTAAAATAAAAAGTAAGATGTTGCATACTGTTAGAACTTTCTTTGAAGAAGAAGATTTCTTAGAAATAAATACTCCAAAACTTGTAGCTTCAGCTACAGAAGGAGGAACAGAATTATTCCCTATTACATACTTTGAAAAAGAAGCATTTCTCGGTCAAAGTCCTCAATTATATAAACAGATGATGATGTCTGCTGGTTTTGATAAAGTTTATGAAATAGCCCAAATATTTAGAGCAGAAGAACATGATACTCTTCGTCACTTAAATGAAGCAATTTCTATTGATATGGAAGCATCATTTATGGACGATGTTGATGTTATGAAAATATTAAATGACTTAGTTCAAAAAGTAATTATAAATGTTAAACAAGACTGTAAAGAAGAGCTGAAGACACTTGAAATGGACTTAGAAATACCAGAAGGACATTTTGATATTGTAACATATGATGATGCAGTTGATATTGTAAATTCCAAAGATGTTCCTATGGAATGGGGAGAAGACTTGTCAAGAGCTGCTGAAAAAGCACTTGGAAAAGTTATGGATGGTTATTATTTCTTAACTGAATGGCCAACAGAAATAAAACCATTTTATGTAATGCCAAATGAAAAAAATCCTGTAAAAAGTCATGCTTTCGATTTAATGTATAAAGATCTTGAAATATCCTCAGGAGCTATGAGGGTCCATCAACACGACCTTTTAAGAGAAAAAATAGCTGAAAAAGGATTAAATCCAGATGCATTTGGAGGGTATTTAAAAGCATTTGAATATGGTATGCCACCTCATGCAGGTTGGGGTCTTGGAGCAGACAGATTTAATATGACATTAACTGGTTTGAAAAACATAAGAGAAACAGTTTTATTCCCAAGAGACAGACGTAGATTAACTCCTTAATTAATCTAAATTTATATTTTAAATTTATTTTATATTTTAAACTTATTCTAATTTATTATAAATTAATAAATTTATTTTAGAATATTTTTATTATATATAATATTTTATTTATAATATTGAATATACTTTGAAATATTCTTATTTTATTCTTATTTTTATTCTTATTTTTATTCTTATTTTATTTATTATTGTCATTATTACTTTTTATTTTTATTATTTTTTAAATTATCTTGCATTTTTTACTTAAAAACACTGATTATATCTTATTTTTTATATTTCTCATTAATTATTTTTATATTAATTGAAATATTAATTAAAATATTCAAATTTTATTAAGAATAAAAATAATTTAAAAAATAATATAGTGAAAAATAATATAATGAAAAATAATTTAAAAAATAATATAGTGAAAAATAATAATAAAAAATGAAAATAAAATAATAATAAAAATAAAATTATTATTTTAAAGCTAACTAAAAAAATTCGATTTTTTAAGAATTAATATTTAATTATTTATAATATCTTTTTAGCCAATTATCGCGAAAATTGAAGAAATTCCCATCAAGAATAGATTGACGAATCTGATGTGTAAGGTTTACGATGAAATATACATTATGAATAGTTAAAAGTTCCAAAGCAAGTTTTTTATCATCAGCAATTTGCTTTTTAGTTTTTTTACCTTCTTTATTTTTTAATAATTGACGAATTTTCTCTCTTGAATAATCAGATTTACAAGTTGGACACTGACATCCTTCAAACAAAGGCAAAGGATCATCAACAAATTCTGCATTTCTTAGATTAATATCCCCATCAAGAGTGTAAACTTTTCCATGCCTTGCCTCACGAGTAGGAGCAACACAATCAAAAGTATCACAACCATTTTCAACTCCAACAAAAATATCATCGGGTTTAGAAAGACCAAGTAAATGACGAGGTTTTAATTCAGGCAAAATATTATTAGACCAAAATAAAATATCAGGTAAATGTTCTTTTTCAAATGCACCACCCAAACCATAACCATCAAAATTCATAGCCCCTAACTCTCTAGCAGCTTTTTCTCGTAAATCTTTATAATGTGCACCTTGTAAAACACCATAAAGAGCTTGATAAGGCTTATCTTTTCTTTCACGAGTTAATTTTTCATGTTCAGCTAAACACCTTACTCCCCATCGATGAGTGCGGTCAAGTGCCTCTTCATTATAATTTCTACTATCCCCAATATTAGTAAGTTCATCAAATGCCATAATAATATCTGCACCGATTTCATGTTGAAATTCCATAGAATATTCCGGAGTGAAAAGTTTTTCATCATCATCATCATCTTTTGTTTTGAAATATACTCCATGTTCTGTTACTCTTGCTAAACGTTTTTTATTTTCAGTTTTAAATTGTTCGCGAGCAATATTTCGTTTATCCATTGAAATTACTTTACCTAATCCACTACCAAAAGACATAACCTGAAATCCACCACTATCAGTAATAGTAGGGCAATTATATCCAGAATATTGTGACAATCCTCCAGATTGTTCAATTTCATTAGAAATTTTGGATAAATGAAACCCATTACTAATCATGGTTTGAAGACCAATATTACTAAATTGAGATTGTGATAAAAACCTAACATTACCATAAGTACCAACCACAACAAAAGTAGGTGTCTTAATATTTCCATGAGGAGTATGAATAATACCTGCCCTACCTAATGCATCAGGAATTTTAGCATTAATTTCAAAATTAAACTGATTTTGATTCATTTTCCACCAGTTTTTTACATAAATTAATTGTTCCATAAGTCACAGGCAATAATACGGTTTCACCAATGATCTTTGAAAGGTATGCAATTAACAATAATCCCAAAAATTGAGTAGTTGAAATAGTACCAACAAATGCAATTGTTGTAAATATAAGAGTATCGACTAAATCACCAACTAAGCTAGATCCAAGTGCCCTCTGCCATAAGTGTTTACCATGAGTCATCTCTTTAATTTTTACAAAAACATAAGAATTAAGAATTTGTCCTGTGACAAAAGCAATCAGACTACCAAAAACAATACGGGGCATAAAACCTATAATGGTTTCATAAGCTGCCTGATTTCCCCAACCAGGACCTGGAGGCAAAAGTTGAACAACAAATAATGCTAAAACAGCTATCAGATTCATTGCAAATGCTGTCCAGATAATTTTTTTTGCACACTTAAAACCGAAGATCTCAGTAATTACATCCCCTAAAATATAAGAAAGAGGAAAAAGTATCGCACCTCCATCCCAAACTAATCCTGTTCCAAAAAAGTCAAACATTTTAGTACTAGCGAGATTACTAACAATTAAAACAGTTGTTGTCAATGCAGTCAAAATTGCAAAAAGTTGTGCTCTAGAAATTTTTAGATGGTTTAGCAAAGCTAAAGTTATTTTTCCTTTTAATGTCTCTTTTTCTTTAATCATTTGTATCCTCAAATTAAATTATCGTTAAGTTTTTCACTGTCAAAAATTTTGTTTATATCAAAATTAATAATAGCTGAACTTAATAATATTTTATTTACATATTATTAAATTTTTTTAAATAATATTATGAAATCATTTATAATAATTTATTCTAATGATATTTTTTAAAAAAATTATAAAATCATGATTTAGATAATATTTTTAAATTAATTATAATGCTAATATTCTAAATGATATTTTTAAATTAATTATAATGCTAATATTCTAAATGATATTTTTAAATTAATT
>JADHEF010000318.1_pt1 | contig 56039 bp, 52 predicted proteins | sample 8952391 | NCBI WGS metagenome assembly JADHEF01 (sample SAMN16124439, study PRJNA663245) | bioreactor sludge metagenome | isolation source: sludge (nitrite) | place: India:Bengaluru | collected 2019-02-28 | reverse complement strand
GGGGTGTAAGGTTTCGCCGGGCCCGGCGCGTCGATGCGGAAGTCGGGATCAGTGGTGTTGACCGCGGCGGTTGTTGCGGCGTCCGACGGGGCGGCCTGCATCGGGAAGGCCGGCACCATCAGGGCCGCCATGACGGTGAGAAGAAAAGTCTTCACGGTTCACAACTCCTTCGAACGAGGGATCCCCCACGACACGACTGACCGCGGACTATCCGGGTGGAAACGGGAGGGTTCAAGGGTTATGATTTCATGGGTGAACCGGATGGACCGGATTGACGAGGACGGTTCGCGGCGGGAATTGCGGGAATGAGGGGTTAACGGAAGCCGCGCTCCCGCCTACGCGTCAGCGCTTGTGGTGGGTCTTTCGCCAGGATTTCATGCTGCGCTCGGCGGTTTTGGCCTCGCGCTTGCGGCCGCGGCGGGCGTGTTCCTGCTGGAGGGCTTCGAGGGCGGCGCGCTCGTGCTGGAGTTTTATATAACTTTCGTGGCGGGAGGCGGCCATGCGGCCGTCGGCGACGGCGGCCAGGACGGCGCAACCGGGTTCGTGCTCGTGGCGGCAGTCGGTGAAGCGGCAGGCGGCGGCGAGTTCGGCGATGTCGTCGAAGGCGTCGCGCATGCCTTCGGCGCTGTCCCACAGGTGGAGTTCGCGCATGCCGGGGTTGTCGATGACGAGGCCGCCGCCGGCGAGGAGGATGAGTTCGCGGTGGGTGGTGGTGTGGCGCCCCTTGCCGTCCTCGCGCACGTCGGCCACGGCGAGGCGCTCCTCGCCGAGGAAGCGGTTGATGAGCGAGGACTTGCCGACGCCCGAGGACCCGAGCAGCGCGATGGTGCGGCCCGGGGCGATGTAGGGGTGGAGCTCGGCGATGCCCCGGCCGGTGAGGTTGCTGATGACATGCACGGGCGCGCCGGCGGCAACGGCGGCGAGGTCGCGGACGACGGCTTCGGGGTCGGCGCACAGGTCGCACTTGGTGAGCACGATGACGGCCTGCGCGCCGCTCTGGCGGGCGAGGGTGAGGTAGCGCTCGACGCGGCGCACGTTGAAGTCGCGCATGAGGTCGCTGACGAGGAACGCGGTGTCCACGTTGGCGGCGATGACCTGCTCCTCGGTGGGACGGTCGGGTATCTTGCGCGAGAACTTGGTGCGGCGCGGCAGGATGGCCTGGATGCGGGCGGTGCGGTCCTCGGCGTGGGGCCGCATGGCCACCCAGTCGCCGACGGCGGGCATCTCGCCGGAACCGTGGGCGGTGTGCTTGAGACGACCCGAGACGGTGGCCAGCCATTCGCCGTCTGCGGCGAAGAGGGTGTAGAGGTTGTTGTGGGCGATGGCCACGCGCGCGGGTTGGAGTCCTTCGGCGGCATGGGGGGCGAAGGATGCGGCGAAAACGGCATCCCACCCGAGAAGGTTCAGGTCCACGCGGAACCGCCGGGCTGGAATCGGCAGGCCGCGACTGGGGCCGGCCCGGTGACCGGGCTGGATGACCCGTGGGACCGGCGGGACCGGATCAGCAAGGAGGTTCGCGGGATAGGCTGGGGCATGGCGGCGCGCAATAGAGTACCGTGCGGCAACGGGAAATTCTTGTCGGAGGGGGGCGGGTATTGTGGTCCCGGCCCTGACAGGCGTTGCAATTCCCCGCCGGGGCGGCCAGACTGACGGAATGCTCGAAACACTCGACCTGACGCAGAGACTGGCCAAGAAGGAATTCCGCGAGGCGCTGACGCGCCTGGGGGCGGAGATGCAGGTGCTGCAGCGCCTGGCGCATGACCACGGAATCCCGGTGGTGGTGCTGTTCGAGGGTTGGGACGCCGCGGGCAAGGGCGACTGCATCTCGCACCTGGTGCAGAACCTGGACCCGCGCGGTTTTCGCGTGCAGGTGTGCCAGCGGCCCACCGAGGAGGAGAGTTTCCGCCCGTTCCTGTGGAGGTTCTGGCGGCGGCTGCCGCCGAAGGGGCAGATCGCGATCTTCAATTTCTCCTGGTACAACACGCTGCTGGACCGCCGCCTGCAGGGGGCGGTGGGATTGCACGAGTGGGAGCAGGACCTGGAGGAGGTGAACGCCTTCGAGCGGACGCTGGGCGACGAGGGGACGCTGGTCCTGAAGTTCTGGCTGCACATCAGCAAGCAGGAGCAGAAGCGGCGGCTGAAGGCGTGGGAGGATGACGAGGCGCAGCGGTGGCGCGTGGGGCGGAGCAACTGGGACCGGCACCGGCGGTACGCCGAGTGCCTGCGCCACGCGGAGGAAATGCTGGCGCGCACGCACACCCACCGCGCGCCGTGGACCCTGGTGGAGGCCGAGGACGAGCGGCACCGCCGGGTGCGCGTTCTGGAGGCGCTGGCCGTCTCGCTGCGCGGGGCGCTCCACGACCGCGGCGTGGCCGTGCCGGCCGTGGAAACCATCCTTGCCGGACGGGACACGAAACCGGTCCCCGCGAAGAACCGGCACCGCGACCCCCTGGCCGGGCCGGTGGTGTTCCCCGCGGGATCGCTGCTGGCACGCTCGAACCTGTCCCTGAAACTGGAACGGCCCGAGTACGACCAGGCGCTCGCCGGGGCGCAGGCGCGCCTGCGCGAGCTTCACTTCAACTGCTACGTGAGGCGCCGGGCGGTGGTGCTGATTTTCGAGGGATGGGACGCGGCGGGCAAGGGGGGCGCGATCAAGCGGCTGACGGTGAACCTGGATCCGCGCGGATACGAGGTGATCCCCATCGCCGCACCCACCGCGGCCGAGAAGGCCCAGCACTACCTGTGGCGGTTCTGGAACGAGCTTCCCAAGGACGGCCACCTGACCATCTTCGACCGGTCGTGGTACGGGCGCGTGCTGGTCGAGCGCGTGGAGGGATTCTGCCGCACGGAGGACTGGCGGCGGGCTTACCAGGAGATCAACGAGTTCGAGCGGAGCCTCGCGGACCACGGGGCCGTCGTGTGCAAGTTCTGGCTGCACATCAGCCCGGAGGAGCAGCTGCGGCGCTTCCAGGCGCGCGAGGTGACGCCGGCCAAGTTCCACAAGATCACGGGGGAGGACTGGCGCAACCGCGCGAAGTGGCCTCTGTACCTGGAGGCCGTGAACGACATGCTGCGCCAGACGAGCACGAGCCACGCCCCCTGGACCATCGTGGAGGCGAACGACAAACTGTGGGCGCGGGTGAAGGTGATCCGCACCGTGGTGACGGCGATCGAGAACGCCCTGGACGACAGGGGATAACGCCGGGGCGGCCGGACGCGGTTGCCGCCATTGACATCCCGGGTGCGACGGGTCAGAAGAGGCCGAAAGCGGGGCGTCCCGACCCATGCGCGGTGCAGGATCGTTGCTGTGACCCGGAACCGGACGGGGGGCCGCGCGCCATCTGTAACCATTCCGGGCAGGTCGAACGACACCCGTTGTCCGACCCGCCGCCTGTGAGTCCGCGCCATGCAACTGACCTGTAGCAAGTGCCGTCACCATTGGGAAGAAACGCCGGAATCCGGGAGCACCGTGGTCCAATGTCCGGAGTGCTTTTCGATTGTGCCGCTTTCGGCCGCCGGGGCGGTCGGCGCGGGCGGGGTGACGAGGACTTCCGTTCCCGCGCAGGCGCCTCCCGCGGTTGCGGACCCGACCCTGCACGAACTGCCGACGATGATCGAGACGCCGGGGGAAACCGTGGCCTCGCCCCCCCCGCGCCGGGGTGCCCCGGATTCGGAGATTCCGACCGCGGGTGCGCGACCCGGGGACGATCTGCCGCTCTTCGAGACTTCTCCCGCCGACAAATTCGCTCCCGACCAGGCGCCCCCAAAGGTCCGCCCCGGGGCCATCACAACGGAGGATGGCCCCCGTCCGGCCCCCTCGCAGCAGCCCGGCACCAAGTCGTTCGACATGGCCGCGCCGAAGGAGATCGACCTGACCGGACAAACGATCGCGGGGTACGAGGTGAGGCGGATGCTGGGTGCGGGCGGAATGGGCGCGGTGTGCCTGGCGCGCCAGAAATCGCTCGACCGCGACGTCGCGCTGAAGATCCTGCCGGGCTCGCTGGCGCGCAACCCGGAGTTCCTGGCGCGTTTCACGCGCGAGGCACTGAGCGCCGCCCAGCTCACCCACCACAACATCGTGCAGGTGCACGACGTGGGGAGCGACAGCGACATCCATTTCATCTCGATGGAGTATGTGAGCGGTGAGAACCTGGGGACGATGATCCGGCGCGACGGGAAACTGGCGCTGGACGACGCGCTGGGCTTCGTGCTGCAGGCGGCCCGCGGCCTGAAGTACGCCCACGACCGCGGCATCATCCACCGCGACATCAAGCCCGACAACCTGATGGTGAACGAGCACGGCATCGTGAAAATCGCCGACATGGGACTGGCCAAAATGACCGGGCAGACCGACATCCCCTCTTCGGAAACCCCGGACCCCGGACAGCGCACGCACATCCTGAAGGGCGCCTCGGCGGACATCACCATGAAGGCCGTGGCGATGGGAACGCCCGCCTACATGGCCCCCGAGCAGGCGCGCGACGCCAGCAGCGTGGACCACCACGCGGACCAGTATTCGCTGGGCTGCACGCTCTACTACCTGGTGGCGGGCAAGGCGCCCTACAGCGGCAGCACGGCGTTCGAGATCATCTCGAAACACCAGACGGAACCCCTGCCGCGGCTGGAGACTTTCGTGCGGAACGTGCCCGCCGCCCTGACGGAGATCATCGGGCGGATGATGGCCAAGAACCCGGCCGACCGTTACCCGGGCATGCAGGACGTGGTGCGGGACCTGGAGGCTTTCCTCGGCGTGGAGAGCGAGAAGGGGCCGTACACGCCGCGCGAGATCCACATGGCGGTGCTGGAGGAGCAGCAGAAGAGCTACTATGCCGCCGCATCGCTGAAGAAGCGGCGGGCGTCCGCCATGGCTTTTTTCGGCGTGACGATCCTTCTGATGGTGCTGAGCATCGTGCCTTTCGGGAACCTCAAGATGGCCGGCGGGCTGCTTGGCCTGCTCGTGCTCACGCCGCTGGCGGCCTTCATCGTGGACGGCGCCTCGCACGGGCGCTACCTGTTCCGCCGCCTGCGGAGCGTTTTCTTCAGCATGAGCCTGCGGGGATGGGGAACCGCGGTCGGCGGCGCCCTGCTGCTGCTGGCCGTGCTGTGGGCACTTGGACTTGTGGGCTGGTGGATGGGAGCCGCCGTCCTGGCCATCGGCCTGGCCGTGGCCCGGCAGGCGCTGGTGATCCGGCCGCTGGACCGCGAGCGCGCGCCGGCGCTCGGCCGAATGCAGGAGATGCTGAAGCAGCTTCGCCTCCGCGGTGTGGGCGAGGAGGCGATCCACGATTTCGTCTGCCGGTACGGGGGCGACCACTGGGAGGAGTTCTTCGAGGAGTTGTTCGGCTACGAGGCGATGATCCTGATGCGCGGGAAGTGGGCCGCCGCCGACCGCGTGAAACCGCGCAGGAAGTTCGCGACCTGGCGCGACCCGGTGGCGCGCTGGCTGGAAACCGTGGAGGAACACCGCAAGGCGGAGCGGGAACAGAGACAGCTGGCCCGCGTGGAGGCAAACCGCCTGCAGGCGAAGGGAATGGACGCGGGGGAGGCCAAGGCCAAGGCCGAGGAGGCGGCGACCAAGATCCTCGGGCAGATCAAAACGCAGACGCAGGTCTTCTCGAAAACCAAGTACGCCGACCCGCTGACCGGGGAGAAGAAGAAGCACCGCACGGGCGAGGCGACTGGTTTCGACCGGTTGTTCCAGGTCATCCGGTTCGCGGCGGGGTTGGCCATGATGCTGCCGTTCGCCGCGCACCTGCTGCAGAACCTGAACCCGCAGATGAAACAGCTGCTTGCGACCATCCAGGGGCTTCCCCTTCCCGGCGGCGCGTTGGCGGCCCTTTGCACCTGGTGGGGACTGGGCGTGGGTGCGGCGCTGGCTGCCAGCGCCGTTTCCGCGCGGCGCGTGGGGCCTTCGCTTGTCACGGCGGGAGCCGCGCTGATCCTGCTTCCGGCGGTTTCCGGACAACTGGCCTCGCTGGGCGGCGTCGGCGGCATCACCGGCCCGATGGTCGCGGCCGGATTCGCCGCCGCGGGAATCGCGTGGTCTGTAATCGGCAAGATGGCGACCGGGCGTTTTTGATCCGGATGAACCAGTGGTCCATCCACGGGGTGCGACCGGATCCCAGCGCGGGCTAACGGACGCCGGTTCGGGCCGGGATCCCGGCCGTGGTTGGCAGATCAGAACCCGACTGGACGGCGGGCACGGACTGCGCGGCGTTCCGGCGATGCGCGGCATCCTTCCATATGTCCCAGGCAAGCAGGGCGCCAAGCACCACGACCATCACGGCGAGGAAAAGCCTCCCCTGTTTCATCGGGATCGGTTATCCTTATATGTGTTCGGGATTTCCGCCGGAAGGCGGATGGAACAGTCGGGACTTTGGCGGGGTTGCCGGTCGGGATGCAACCCCTTCGGTCCGGGATTGACGAAGGGGTAATTCCGGAGCGGGATCCGGCGTCCTTGATGGGATCGCTTTTTCGCTTTACATCCGGTCCTGTGCTCGGTTGGATGGTCGGCACCAAGTCGGAGGAAATCCCGTCTCATGAAATTTGTCAGGACCCTTCTCCTGGCCGGTGCTGTTGTCGGCCTTGCCAGTCTGGCCCCAACGCCGGTTCGTGCCGAAACGTATGACTCGGACGACAGCGACCATCCGTTCCGCTATGCCGCATACGGGGTTCACGCCGTGGGCAAGGTGGTGGAGAACTTTGTGACCCGTCCGGTCCACTGGTTCGTCTCGCGGCCGAAAATGCGGTACATCTTCGGCAAGAGCAGCCAGCCGCGCAAGGAAGAGTACAACCACGACCCGGACGTCTACCAGAAGTCCAGTTACTGATTTCGGCGGCCGTTTGAGCCGCCCCCTGACCCGATGATAGCCGCGGCGGCATGGACCCGAAGGGGTTGTGCCGCCGCTTCTCATTGGGATCCCGGCTCCCGGATGAACCCGTGAAGGCTTGACACGGGGGCGGGTTATGTAGGGATTTTGAAAGGTTGCGTTGCTGCGCGGCGGGCGAGCACCCGGCGCGTTGTCCCGCAACCCAAACCAGACCCAATCAAAGGAACGGATTTCCCCGCGATGACGAACCCGCAGACTCCGCGCAAGGTGCGCGGCGGGGCCATGTTCAGCCCGGCCCGGATTGCCCTGATGATCGTAACCACCGCCGTGCTGCTTGGCGCGTCCCTTTGCCTTTTGCTGGCCCTCCCGTCGAAACAGGACGCCCTGTGGTTTGCGGGATTCGGGCTGACCGCCGCGGGTGTGGTTCTCGCCGCCGTCACCTCCAGGTTCTGACCCCGAGACCGAGACCGCGACCGGATACCCGACCACCATGACCCTGCAGATTTACAATACCGCAACCCGCCAGAAAGAGGATTTCACACCCCAGTCCCCGCCCAGGGTGACGATGTACAACTGCGGGCCGACGGTTTACGATTTCTTCCACATCGGCAACGCGCGCAACTTCGTGGTGGTGGACACGGTGCGGCGCTACCTGGCGTTCCGCGGTTACGAGGTGAAGTTCGTGCAGAACTTCACCGACATCGACGACAAGATCATCAACCGCTCGCGCGAGCGCGGCGAGGAGTGGGACAAACTGGCCGAGCGGTTCACGCGCGAGTATTTCCGGATGGCGGACGCGCTGGGGATCCGGCGCGCCGACGTGCACCCGAAGGCAACCGAGCACATCCCGCACATGCTGGACCTGGTCCGGAAACTTGAGGAGCGGGGACTGGCGTACGCGCAGGACGGGGACGTGTATTTCCGGGTGCGCCAGTTCGACACCTACGGGGCCCTCTCGGGCCGGAACGTGGACGACCTCCAGGAGGGCGCGCGCGTGGAGGTGGCGGACCAGAAACAGGATCCCCTGGATTTCGCGCTGTGGAAGTCCGCGAAACCCGGAGAGCCGAGCTGGGAAAGCCCGTGGGGGGCAGGCCGGCCCGGCTGGCACCTGGAATGTTCCGCCATGAGCATGCACCACCTGGGCGAGACGATCGACATCCACTCGGGCGGCACGGACCTAGTTTTCCCCCACCACGAGAACGAGCGGGCGCAGAGCACCGGCGCGACGGGGAAACCGTTTGTCCGCTACTGGCTCCACAACGGGTTCGTGACCCGCGACAGCGAGAAGATGTCCAAGTCGCTGGGCAACTTTTTCACCATCAACGAGGTGCTGGCGAAGTTCCCCGCCGCCAGCGTCCGCTTCTGCCTGCTGAGCGCCCACTACCGGCACCCGATTGACTACAGCGACGCGGCCCTGGAGGAAGCGAACAGCGCGGTCGGCCGCATCCGGGAGGCCGTGGTGACCGCCGAGAAGATCGCCGGGCCGGGTCCGGCGGACGAGTCGGCGGGCAAGGCGTTTGAGGACGCGTTCGTCGGGGTGATGGACGACGACATCAACACGCAGCGGGCGATCGGCGTGGTGTTCGAGGCGGTTGCGGAACTGAACGAGAAGCGCCAGGCCTATGCGCGCGCGCCCAAGGGCGAGGTCGCGGCGGAGATCCGCGGCCTGGCAGCGCGGGTGAGGCGCCTTCTTGATGTGCTGGGACTGGATGACCTGACCTTCGCGGCCGGCGACGGGCCGGATTCGGGGCTGACCGAATCGCTGGTGGACCTGCTGATCCGCGCGCGGGCGCTGGCCAAGCAGTCCAAGCAGTTCGCGATCGCGGACTTCATCCGCGACGAACTGTCGGCGATGGGCATCCGACTGCAGGATCATCCGAGCGGAACGATCTGGCTGAAGGACTGACCTGCGCGGACCCGGGTTACCCGGATCCGTCCGGGCCCAGTTTGCCCACCGCCGCTGGGCGCGGGTAGGTGGCCACCAGTTCGGGAATCCGGGCGCGGAATGGCGCCGTTTCGGCAAAGCTGTCGAGCATGTCGAGCAGCCTCTTCACGGGCAACCCGACAACATTGAAGAAATCACCGGCAATCCCGGCGATGAGCGTGCCGCCCAGCCCCTGGATCGCGTAGGCCCCCGCCTTGTCCATGGGTTCGCCCGTCCGAACATACTCGCGGATTTCCGCGGGCGTGAGAGGGCGCAGGGTGACGCGGCTCTCCACAGCATCGAGGAGGGAGGAACCGCCGGACTCAACCAGCGCAATCCCGCTGATCACGGTGTGCGCCCTTCCGGCCAGACGCCCGAGCATCGCGCAGGCCTCGTCCTCGTCCCGCGGCTTTCCGAACACCTCGCCGTCCAGCACCACAATCGTGTCCACCCCGACGACCAGCGAGCGGGGGCGGGACCCGGCGACCGCGCTGGCCTTGGCGTACGCGGCTTTGAGGGCGAACTCGCGCGGGCTGGAATAGGGAATGGCCCATTCGTCCACGTCGGCGGTGGCCAGTTCGCACGGTATCCGGAGGCGGGCAAACAGGTCGCGCCGGCGGGGTGACGATGAGGCAAGGACAATGGGACTGGCCGGGTTCGGCGTCGGGTTCGTCATCCCTGCGCTTCTACAGCACGAAACGGCGGTTTACTCCGGGCCGGATTTTCCCGGCTGGATGGTCCGCTCGATGAGGGCGAACATCGCGCCGCCCACCAGCACGACAAGCACCACCAGCGGGAATCCCAGGAGCAGGGCCGCCACGGTCTTCTGGCGCGCAAGCACGGTTAGCACGGCGAACACGAACCCGACAAAGGCGGATCCCGCGCCCCGAAGCGGAAGGCGGGCGGGGAAGAAATTGAAGCGCAGGGATGCGAGCGCGGCGCCGAGCACGACCACGGCCAGCGTGTTGAGGAAGTGCTCCCCGGCGCCCAGCGTGATGTAGAAAATGGCGAACGCGGCGACGAGAAGGACGATGTTGGCCGCGCCCTCCAGCCCGTCGAGCAGGCGCAGCGCGGCGGTTGCCGCCATGATCCACAGGACCGTGAGGGGGCCGGCCCACGAACCGAGTTCCACCGCGCGCTCGCCGCCGACGCCGAGGATGCTGAAGCGCACCCCGGAAGCCACGACAAGGACGGATGCCGCCAGGAGCAGAACCAGGTCCCCGAACCAGCGGAACCGCCCGACCCGCTCCTGTGCCGATTCGGCCCTGGCCCGGTCGTTCCACGGGTAGGCCCCGATCACCACGGCCAGGGCGGCCAGCAGATCGCCTGCCAGGATGAGCGCGCCGCCCGCGGCGAAGGCCAGGGCCACGCGCACGGCCTGGGCGGTCGTGAAGAACCGGTCACCGGAGACGATCCACGACGCGGAAAGGCAGAACAGGAGGATGCCGGCCGCGATTCCCATTGCGAGCGGATGAGCCGCGGAGGCGCCGCCCGCAATGCCGGTTCCGGCCGCGCCACCCGCCTTCTGCATCAGCAGGCTCCGGCGGCGCCATCCGCGGTAGCCCGCGGCCATGGTGGCGGCAAACGCCACGGCGGCGATCACCACTTCCAGGACGGCGCGGCTCACGCGCGTTTCTCCGTGCCCAGAAGCGGCTTGATGAAATTCTGAAGCAGCACGAAGCCGCACCGCGCCGCGATGCCGAGAAAGGTGGCAACGTCCACGAGGACGATACCCCGGCTGTAGTGCTTGCGGTAAAACCGCCACATGCTCTTGTGCCGCTCGAGGGTCATCTTGTAGGGAATCTTGCGGGTGGCGCGCCCGATGTGGTGCAGGACCTTGGTTTCGGGATAGTAAACCACGCGCCACCCGGCCTGTTTCATCCGGTAACACCAGTCCACATCCTCGGCATAAATGAAGAAGCCCTCGTCGAGCAGGCCGACCTGGTCGGTTGCCTCGCTCCGCGTGAGCAGGCAGGCGCCGCTGACCCAGTCCACATCCATGGTGCTGCTGTGGCCCGTCTCGGTCATCAGGTATTCGGCCGAGAAACGGTTGCGGGGGAAAAGGCGCGTGAGCAGCGAGTAGCGGTGGAAAAACACGGTCTTGTACGAGGGGAAGGCGCGGCAGGAGAGCTGCACGGTGAGATCGGTGTTGAGGAGCTGCGCGCCGAGGGCGCCGATGTCCGGGTTGGCGTCCATGTAGTCGCACATCCGCTCCAGGGCGTCGCCCACGATCTCGGTGTCGCTGTTGAGCACGAGCAGGTAATGGCCGCGCGCCGCGCGCAGGCCGATGTTGTTGGCCTTGGTGAACCCGAGATTCCTGCCCTGGGGGAACACCCGCACCTGCGGATAGTCGCGGGCGACCATCTCCACGCTGCCGTCCGTGGAGCCGTTGTCCACGAGGATGACCTCGAATGCGGGGTCGTCGAGGCGCGTCTTCATGGAAGCCAGGCAGGCCTTGAGGAAATCGTGGGTGTTGAGGTTGATCAGGATCACCGAAAGGCGGACGCCCGTTTCGTTGCGGGCTTCGGGTGCGGCGCCGGGTTTGGCGTCCTTTTCCGGGGACGGTCCGGCCGGATCCGGTCTTGGATCCTCGCGGCGCGCGGTCTCCTCCACGGCCGCGGCGTAGTCCGCGGCCACCCGGGCAAAGGCGAAGTGCCCGGAGGCGTAACGGCGCCCATTCTCGCCCATGCGGCGCGAAAGCTCCGGGTCGCGCTTCAGGCGGGAGATGAAGCCGGCCATCTCGGCCGGGTCGCGCGACGGCGAAACAAGACCGCAACCGGCCTCGCCCAGGATCTCGCTGATCACGCCCTCGACGCCGGCCACCACCGGGCGGGCGCTGGACATGTACTCGTAGATCTTGCTGGCGACGGTGATGCGGGTGATGTCGTCCATGGCATAGGTCACGATCAGCGCGTCGGAGGCCGCGAGCATCGCGGGAACCCGCGAGCGCGGCTGGTACGGGATGATCTTCACGTTGGAAAGGCTCCAGTCGCGCACCTTCTCCTCCATCATCGGCAGGGCCACCCCCTTGCCCACGAAAAGAAACAGCACCCCGGGATCGCTGTCCTTCACGAGCCGGGCCGTTTCGAGGATCTTCTCGATTCCCATGAGCAGGCCGAAGTTGCCCAGGAAGGAAACGACATAGCGGCCCTCCAGGCCGAACTCGGCGCGCACGGCGTCGCGGTCCACGCGGGACGAGTCATAAAGGGCGGGATCCACCCAGTCCGGAAGCAGGGCGACCTTGCCGCGGGGCACGCCCTTCGCCGCGAGATTCTCGGTGAAACCGCGCGTGACCACGCCGATCCGCACGGAGTTGCGGTAGACCCAGCCCTCGAGGGCAAACGACAGGCGCTGGAGGAAACGGTTGGGCAGCATGCCGACCGCGATGGCGCAGTCGGGCCAGATGTCGCACACATCGAACATGAGCGGGATGCCGCGCACCTTGGAGACGATGACCCCGGAAATGCCGTTGGGCAAAGGGCTTACAGCCACCAGCGCGTCGAAGCTGCCGCGGACACACAACGCCCGGACGCACCCCAGGACCATGAACGACCCGTAGGAGAGCATGCGGCGGACAAAGCGGTCGGGCTTCGAGGAGCCGTAGGCCCATGTGCGGATGAGGCGGGCCCCGCGGAATTGCTCCTCACGCGGCTGGCGGCGCGAGACCTCGCCGCTGCGCATGGTGCTGGGGTGGCTGGGGATTCCCGCAACCACGGTGACATCGTGGCCCAGCCCCACCAGGTGCTCGACGATTTCGACGGCACGGGTGGATGTGCCGACGGTCTCCGGGTGAAAGTGCTGGTGGAGGAAAAGAATCTTCATGGGGCCTGTCCGGATTGTCACACATCGAAATGGCCGCCCGCGCAAGCGAGATGCAAGCCGCCAATTTGCCCGCGGGTTCGCAATGTCCGCCCCCCGGGCGGGAGGCGCGGTGCCGTGTCCCTGTCAGGGCCGGCGGACCAGGGCGCGGGCCTTTGCGAGGGCGCGCCTGAGGGGCGCGTCGAGGTCGAGGGCCTGGGTCTCCTCCCAGCCGAACCAGCGCATGTCGTGGTGTTCTTCGTCCCGGTGAACCGGTTCCGCGTTCGGCGGCGCCACCACGAGATAGCGCAGGTCGAGGTGTTTGTGCGCGGGCACCGTGCCGCGCGCGGGAATGACATGCACATCGACGTCGAGGGGTTCCGGGGAACCGCGGTGCAGCGCCAGGGCGTCGATCCCGGACTCCTCGCGGGCCTCGCGCAGGGCAACATCATCGCCGCGCAATTCGCCGGATTCCCCGTGGCCGCCCGGCTGGAGCCAGCGCGAAAGTTTCCGGTGGAATCCAAGAAGCGTCCTGTCCCCGGCCGCATCGACGACGATGGCGCTGCCGGTGAGGTGACCGTGCAGATGCGCGCGGTCGAACGGGCGGTCGTGCGCGAGGACGAATGCGAGGATCTCGTCCCGGTGGGCGGCCTCGGTGTCATCCGCGGGTTGGAATGCCATGAGGGAGGCCGCCAGGGCGGCATTGCGTTCCACGGGCGGATTATCAGGCGGCGGTGAGAACGAGCGGCCCGTCCGCCGTGACCGCGATCGTGTGCTCGAAGTGCGCCGAGTATGAGCCATCCGCCGTGACAACCGTCCAGCCGTCGTCCAGGGTGCGCGTCTTCCATGTGCCCAGGTTCACCATCGGCTCGATGGCGATGACGATGCCTTCACGCAGGCGAAGGCCGGTGTCGGGCCTGCCGAAGTTCGGCAACTGCGGCGGTTCGTGCATGGAGCGGCCAATGCCGTGCCCCGTGTATTCGCGGACGATGCCAAACCCGAAAGGTTCGATGTGGCGCTGGATGCTGTTGGACACCGTCCCGAGGCGGTTCCCCGTGCGCATGGCCTCGATGCCTTTGAGGAGAGACTCCTCGGTGACGCGAAGCAGGGTGGTGATTTCGTCCGTGACCCTGCCGATGGGGTAGGTGCGCGCACTGTCGGCGTAAAAGCCCCCGAGGACCAGGCCGCAATCCACCGAGACGATATCGCCGTCCCGCAGGACGCGGCGCCCCGGGATCCCGTGGACGATCTCCTCGTTGACGGACGTGCAAAGCGTGGCGGGGAAGCCGTTATACCCGAGGAAGGCCGGGACGGCCCCCGCATCCTCGATGAGTTTGCGGGCGATGCGGTCGAGTTCCGCCGTGGTGACTCCCGCCACGATGTGCGGCTCGATGGCGGCGAACACCCGGCTGAGGAGCCGGCCGGACGCGCGCATTTTGGCGATTTCGGCGGGACTCTTCAGCTCGATGTTGCCGGAGGACATGGACTTGCCGCCTGTGGCGACCGCCGACCCGCGGGTCAGCGCCAGCGCGCGGCCGAGGAACGGCGCAGCGCGAAGCCCTCGTAATGGCGCATCAGCAACTGCGATTCGATCTGGCGGAGCGTGTCGAGGAAGACGCCGATCACGATGATGAGGCCGGTGCCGCCGACAAACGAGGCGGCCTGACCGGGCATCTGGTACGATGTTTCGAGGATGAGCGGGGCGACCGCGATCAGGACCAGGAACACCGCGCCAACCGTGGTGATGCGGGTGAGCACGAAGTCGATGTACTCGCTGGTGGGTTTGCCGGGACGCTTGCCGGGAATGAAGGCGCCGCTCTTCTTCAGGTTGTTGGCCACATCGTCGGGGTTGAACGCGATGGCCGTGTAGAAGTAGCAGAAGAAGCCGGTGAGCAGGGCAAACAGCACATGGTGGAGGTTGAAGCTCTTGAGGATGAGGAAAACACCCTCCTGCTCAAAACCCCAGCGCTGGAGCATCGAGTACAGGTTGTACGGGCTCTGGGTGGAAAAGAGGGAGCCGAGGAAGCCGCCGCCCTCGCGGCCGCCGCTGATATAGGTGGCGAGAAAGCCGGGGAAGGCCAGGATGGCGGACGAGAAGATGACGGGGATCACGCCCGCGGTGTTGACCTTGAGGGGGAGATAGTTGGTTCCGCCCGTCATGACGCGGCGGCCGACGACGCGCTTGGCATGCTGCATCGGGATGCGGCGGCTGCCTTCCTGCACGAGGATGATGGCGACGGTCGAGATCACGAAGAGGATGGCCACCGCGGGAGCCCAGATCCAGGCCAGGGTCCCCTCCTTCATCTGCGCGAGGAGAAGCATGGCGTCCTGCGGGTAGTGCGCCATGATGCCGACGGCGATGATGAGCGACACGCCGTTGCCGATGCCCTTGTCGGTGATGCGCTCCCCCAGCCACATGAGGAAGGCGGTGCCGGTGGTCATGGCCATCATGGTGGTGAAGAGGAAGATCCCCGTGTGGGTCTGGCCGTAGACGGTGAGTCCCTGCTGGAGGAGGTGGATGCCGAGGCCGAAGCCCTGGAAGGCGGCCAGCGCGATGGTGCCGATGCGGGTCCAGCGGTTGATCTTCCGCTGGCCGAGGGCGCCCTCCTGCTGGATCTTCTGCAGGCGCGGCATGACGACGGTCATCAGCTGCAGGATGATGGACATGCTGATGTAGGGCATGATCCCGAGCGCGAAAACGCTCATGTTGCGGAAGGCATAGCCGCTGAACAGGTCGATGACGGCAAACAGGCCGCCGCCGGCCGCCCGCTGGTTGGCCACGAATTCCTGCAACTTGCCGGGATCGATGAACGGCGCGGGAACATGAGCCCCCACGCGATACACCGCCAACAGCAGCAAGGTATAGAGAACCTTGCGCCGCAGGTCCGGCACCTTCCACACGTTCTTCAGTGCGCCGACGCTCTTGATCACGATCCAGTCAGTCCTCGAAAACGATTGGGTCCCCGCCGGGGACGCGGCCACACCTCACGGGCGCGGACGTCACCGGTCAAGGCGGAACTTACTCTGCCTTTGCGGCCGGGGTGACGAGTTCCGCCGTCCCGCCGGCCTTCTCGATCTTCTCTTTTGCCTGCCCGCTGAAGGCATCGGCCCTCACGGTCAGCTTGCGGGTCAACTCGCCGTTGCCCAGCACCTTGAACTTCCTGGCGCTGGAGCGGATGCGGCCGGCCTTCTTGAGGTTGGCCAGGTCCACGGTGGCGCCGTTCTCGAAGCACGCCTCGAGGGCGGAAACGTTCACACAGTCCATCTCCTGGCGGAAGATGTTGGTGAAACCGCGCTTGGGCAGGCGCCTCTGGAGGGGCATCTGGCCGCCTTCGAAGCCGCCGCCGTATCCCTTGCCGCGGCCGCTGCGCGCCTGCGAACCCTTGTTGCCGTAACCGGACGTGCGCCCGAGGCCGCTGCTCTCGCCGCGTCCCCGCCGTTTGCGCTTCTGTGTGCGTCCCGGATCCTGTCCCAACTCGTGAATCTTCATGGTCCCTGTCTCAGCCTCTGATCGTTCTTTCGTAACCTGTTTGGGTGCGGCTTACTTGCCGGTCTTTTCGACCTTGAGCAGGTAGCCGACCTGGCGGAGCATGCCCTCAAGCTGGGGGGTCATGTCGTGCTCGCGCGTCTGGTTGAGGTGGGTGAAACCCAGCGCCTTGAGCGTGCGCCTGTGCACGCCGGAGCGGTTGATGCCGCTTTTCACCCAGGTGATCTTCACTTTGTCTGCCATCGCCGACTACTCCTTGCCTTCGCCTTCAAGGGCCGAGGTGTCATACTCGGGCACGGGCACCGGTGCGGGCTCGCGGCCTGTGATCTCCTCGACGGTGCGACCGCGCATGCGGGCGACCTTCTCCACGTTGTGCAGGGAACCAAGCCCGGCAATGGTGGCCTTGACCACGTTGATCTTGTTGTTTGTTCCAATGATCTTGGTGAGGATGTCATTGACGCCCGCCATCTTGAGCACCGCGCGGACCGCGGGCCCGGCGATGATACCGGTACCGACGGAAGCCGGGCGCAGCATGACGCGGGCGGCGCCGAAGCGGCCGATGGTCGCGTGGGGGATGGTGCGCCCCTTCATGCACACGCGGATCAGGCTCTTCTTGCCGTCCTCTGCCGCTTTCGAGATTGCCTCGGGCATCTCGTTGGCCTTGCCGAAGCCGACGCCCACATGGCCGTTGCCGTCGCCGACAACCACCAGCGCGGCGAAGCTGAAGCGGCGTCCGCCCTTCACCACCTTCGCGGTGCGGTTGAGGCTGACCAGCTCTTCCTTGAGGTTGAGCTGCTTGGGGTCAATGCGCTCCTCGAGGGAAGTCCAGAGCCGGTAGGCCGACTCCTGCTGCTCCGCCGCCGCCGTCTCGCCCTCGGGGAGGGCGGGCGGGGCCGCCGCGTTGTCCGGTGTGTCGTGGTTGATGCTCAATGTATTGCCTCTTCCGTTGATCTCAAAACCTGTCCGGCGCGATGCCGGCAACCCAGGTGGTGTTGTTGGCTTAGAACTTGAGGCCCGCCTCGCGGGCCGCTTCGGCGAGTGCCTTCACGATCCCGTGGTACGGGTATCCGTTGCGGTCGAAAACGACGGCCTCGACGCCGGCGGACTTGGCCTTGGCGGCGATCTCCGCTCCCAGGACCTTGGCGCTGGCGATGTTTGCAAACGACTTCTTTCCGTCCGCCTTCAATGCCTTGGTGTTCGTGGTTGCGGCCACCAGCGTGCGGGAAGTGGTGTCATCCACGACCTGCGCATAAAGGTGCTTCAGGCTCTTGAACACCGTCAGCCGGGGGCGGGGGGCCGTCCCGTTAACCTTCTTGCGAATCCGCAGCCTGCGGCGCTGGCGGGTCTCCGTTTTCTGCTTCGTCAACATCACGCGTTCCTCTTTCTCTCTCCCACCGCCAATAGGTGGGGAAACCTGTTACCCGGCGCTACTTGGCGCCGGTCTTTCCGACCTTGCGGCGCACAAACTCGCCCGCGTAGCGGATGCCCTTGCCCTTGTAGGGCTCCGGCGGACGCTTCTCGCGGATCTCGGCGGCCACCTGGCCCACCTTCTGCTTGTCGTAGCCGCTCACGATGACGGAGGTGGGCTTGGGCACGTCAATCTTGATGCCCTCGGGGGCGTCATACACGATCGGGTGCGAGTAACCGAGCTGCATGGTCAGCTTGTTGTTCTCCACGGCGGCGCGGTAACCGACGCCCTGGATTTCCAGCTCGCGGGCGAAACCGTCGGTGACACCCGTGACCATGTTGCGGATCAGGCGCTGGGCGAGGCCGTGGAAGGCGCGGGCCTGCTTGTCGTCGCCGTGGCGGCGGACCAGCACGGCGCCGTTCTCGAGCACGACGTCAACGCGCTGGGGGATGGGCATCTGGAGCGCGCCCTTGGGCCCCTTCACGCTGATCTCGAACTTGTCCAATTTGACCTCCACCCCCTTGGGGATGGTGACCGGTACTTTTCCAATGCGGCTCATCTTCGTGTTCTTTCCCGATAGACTCTCTGGCTGATGGCTCGGTCTCTGCTCGTGTCCGGGGTTACCAGATCGCGCAGAGAACCTCGCCACCCACGTTCTGTTTCTTGCAGTCGCGGCCCGTGAGGATGCCGCGGCTGGTGCTGACGATGGTCAGGCCCATCCCGCCCAGCACGGCGGGAACTTCGGTTGCCGCGGCATAGCTGCGGATGCCGGGCTTGGAAACGCGCTGCAGGCCGTGAAGCACGCGCTCCTGGTTGGGACCGTACTTGAGGAACACCTTGATGGGGGCCTTCTTCTTCCCCTTGGCATTCCAGAAGCAGGCTTTGACAAAACCCTCTTCCTTCAGGATCTTGGCGATCTCCCACTTGATCTTGCTGAAGGGGATCTCGACCTCCTCCTTGCGCGCCATGTTGGCGTTGCGGATTCGGGTGAGCATGTCGGCAATCGGATCGGTGACGGGCATGATTAGTCTCTGGGCCTCCCTACCACGAACTCTTCACAACGCCGGGGACCTGCCCCTTGCTGGCGAGGTTGCGGAAACAGATGCGGCACATATTGAAGTCCCGCAGGTACCCGCGGGCGCGGCCACAAAGCGGGCAGCGGTTGTGCTTGCGCGTCGAAAACTTGGGCTTGATGCGCGCCTTGTATTCTTTGGCTACCGTCGACATCTGGATTCGTCTCTCCCTATTTCTCGCGGAACGGGAACCCGAAGAGCTTGAGCAGCTCGAGGGCTTCCTCGTCCGTTTTGGCCGTTGTGACCGTGGTGATGTTCATACCGAGCACCGTGGTGACCTTGTTGAAGTCGAGTTCCATGAAGATCAGGTGCTCGCGGATACCGATGGAGTGATTCCCGCGCCCGTCAAAACTGCGGGTCGGGAAGCCGCGGAAGTCGCGGATGCGGGGGATGGCAATGCGGATGAGGCGGTCGAGGAACTCGTACATCCGCGGGCCGCGCAGCGTGACGAAGCAGCCGACCGGCATCCCCGAGCGCAGCTTGAAGGCGCTGATGCTCTTGCGGGCCTTGGTCACGCGCGGCTTCTGGCCGCTGATGATCGCGAGGTCGCGGACCGCGTTGTCGAGAATCTTGATCTCGCGCGTCGCCTCGCCCAGGCCCATGTTCACCACGATCTTCTCGAGGCGGGGGACCTGGTTGATGTTCCCGTAGCTGAAGCGCTTCATCATCGCGGGGACGATCTCCTCGCGATACTTCGTCTTGAGCCCGGGGACGTAGCCCTTGAGCTCCTGCTTTTCCTCGGGCGTGAGTTCGCCGACCGCCACCGGGGCGCCTTCGCCACCGGAAGCCTTGTCGCCGGCCTTCGCCCTCTTCTTTTCTTCCTTCGTTGCCATCTTACCCTAGTTTCCTTCCTGTCAGTGCGACGGCGTTGTGCGTCGCACCCTTGGCAAAAACTTTCGTTTGCGGCCGCCTAGACCGGACCGCCGCACTTCTTGCAGACGCGGGACTTGCGGCCGTCCTCGGCGACGCTCGTGCCGAAGCGCACACCGCGCTTGCACTTCTCGCAGTAGAGCATGAGGTTGGACATGTGGATGGGGGCTTCCTTCTCCACGATGCCGCCCGGCTTGCCCTGGCCCTTCGGCTTGGTGTGCCGCTTGACCATGTTGACGTTCTCAACGACTGCCTTCTCGGCCGACGGGACCACGTAAACCACGCGGCTGGTGGTGCCGCGGTTGCGGCCCGCAATCACGACCACCTTGTCATTCTTCTTGATTCGCAGCGTCATGTTTCGTGCTCCCTCAGATGACTTCCGGCGCGAGCGAGATGATCTTCATGAAGTTCTTCTTGCGCAGCTCGCGGCCGACGGCGCCGAAGATGCGGGTCCCGACGGGCTCGCCCTGGGCGTTGATGATGACGGCGGCATTGCCGTCGAACTTGACGAACGAACCGTCCTCGCGCGGCAGTTCCTTCGTGGTGCGGACGATGACAGCCTTGACGACGCTGCCCTTCTTGACGGTGGCGTCGGGAGTGGCCTCGCGCACGCTGGCCATGATGACGTCACCGATGCGGGCGTAACGGCGGCGCGTTCCGCCGAGCACCTTGAAGCAGCGAAGCTTCTTGGCCCCGGTGTTGTCGGCCACGTCGAGTATGGTATATTCCTGGATCATTTTCTCGTGTCTTCCTCGCCGCGCTTACTTGGCGCGCTCCAGGACCACCTGCACGCGCCAGCACTTGAGCTTGCTCAGGGGGCGCGTCTCGATGATCCGGACCGTGTCGCCCTCGCGGGCGTCGTTCTTCTCGTCGTGCGCGTACATCTTGGAGGTGCGCTTGATGTACTTCTTGTAAAGCGGGTGCTTCACGAACCGTTCGACGGCCACCACGACCGTCTTGTTCATTTTACCGCTCACGACCTTGCCCACGCGCGTCTTGCGCTGGCGGGTTTCGGCCTTGGCTTCCGTCTGTTGTGTGGTCGTCTTTGCCATATTCCTCGTGCGTTCCCTCGCGGGATTCGCCCTCCTACTTGGCGGCCTGCGCCGCGGTGGACTGCTCGCGCTTCTTGTCGCCGATGGCCTGCTTCAGCCGGGCGATGTCCCGCTTGGTCGCGGGGATCTTTGCGGTGTTCTCAAGTTCCTTGGTGGTGGCGCCCACGCGCAACTTGTAGAGTTCCTGGACGGACTGCTCCAGTTTCTCGTTGAGCTCCTCGATGGTCAGCACCTTCAGGTCGCGGCTCTTCATGGCCTCACGCCTCCTCGCGCATGACGAAGCGCGTCTTGATGGGAAGTTTGTGGGCGGCCAGATCCATGGCCTCGCGGGCCATTTCCGGGGTGATCCCCTCGAGCTCGAACATCACGCGCCCGGGTTTGACCACGGCCACGTAATACTCGGGGTTGCCCTTGCCCTTGCCCATGCGGGTCTCGGCGGGCTTGATCGTGACGGGCTTGTCGGGGAAAATGTTGATCCACAACTTTCCGCCGCGCTTGACGTGGCGCGTGATGGCCACGCGGGCCGACTCGATCTGGCGGCTCGTGATCCAGCCCGCCTCCATCGCCTGGAGCCCGAAATGCCCGAAGGTCAGGTCCGAGCCACGGTAGGCCTTACCGCGCCTTCTGCCCTTCTGCATCTTCCGATGCTTGATTCTCTTCGGAACTAGCATGGTCGTTCTGTTTTCCTGCCTCAGTCTTTCCGCCGCCCCGTCAGGCTTGCGCCCCGGGACCCGCGGGTCCTGCCTGTGCTTCCAATTTCCCTACAAAAAACCTGTCGTGCAGGCTAGCCCGCGACGGGTGCCGTGCGCTTGCGACGCATCACCAGCACCGCGATCAGGCCGAAATCCACCGTGCCATTCCTGGCATGGTACTCCACCTGCTCCACCTCGATGTCGGCCAGGGTTTCGTCCCGGCTGGTCTCGAGGTACTCGTTGATCTTCTCTTCAAGCGCCAGCTCATCGCCGGCCATCAGAATCTTTACTCTCGCAGTCTCGTCCGCCCCGATGTTCATGATGCAACGATCCCTTTCCCACAGAGTCCGGATTCCTGCCGGTTTCCCGCCGCCGGTCGTCTGCCGTCACCGCCGGTTGGGGCGGCTCCGGGCGTCAGACCTTCGCCGGTTCCGGCAGCTTGGCCGTCCCGCGCGGAGTCTCGAAGACTTCGCCCAGGAAGATCCAAACCTTGATTCCAATGAGACCGTACTTCGTCTTGGCCTCGGCAACACCGTAGTCGATGTCGGCGCGGATCGTGTGCAGCGGCACGCGTCCCTCGCGATACCATTCGGCGCGGGCGATTTCCGCGCCGGCCAGTCGGCCCGAGCAGCGGATCTTGATCCCCTGGGCGCCGGCCTTGATGGAGGCGAGCACCGTCTTCTTCATCGCGCGGCGGAAGCCGATGCGGCGAAGGAGCTGGTTGGCGACGTTTTCCGCCACCAGCTGCGCGGAGAGGTCGCTCTTCTTGATCTCCTCGATGTTGATGCTGACCTTCTTGGACGTCATCTTTTCGAGGTCCTTGCGGAAGCCCTCGATCTCGGCGCCCTTGCGGCCGATGATGATGCCGGGCCGCGCCGTGTGGACGGTGATCTTGGCGCGGTCGGACGCCCGCTCGATGTCCACGCGGGCGATCCCGGCGTGGCGGAAGCGGTCCTTGGTCACCTTGCGGATCGCGAGGTCCTCGTGGAGCAGGTCACAGTAGCCCTGCCCGGTGGCGAACCACCGGCTTTCCCAGTTCTTGATCGTCCCGAGGCGGAACGAAATCGGATGTACTTTCTGGCCCATCGAGTTTGTCTTCCGATCCCTTAAAATTCGTTCAGGCGTATGGTGATGTGACACATCCGCTTGCGGACACGCACGCCCCGGCCCATGGGGGCCGGCCGCATGCGCTTGATCATCGGGGCGTTGTCCACGAACACCTCGGAGACCTTGAGATTGTCCACGTCGGAGACCTTCATGCGCTCGGCATTTGCCCGGGCGCTCTTGAGCACCCGCAGCACGTCGGGGCAGGCGCTCGGCTTGTGCGTGAGCTTGAGCAGGGACAGCGCCTCGCCCACGCTCTTGCCGCGGATGAGCTCAACAACAAGGCGCGCCTTGCGCGCGCTCATGCGCGCGAAACGCAGCTTGGCCTCGCTGACCGCGTCGTACTTCCTGACTGTTTTTGGCTTACTCATAATCTCCGGTGCCTCACTTGACGCCCGTGGACTTGGCCGTCTTGCCGCCGTGCGCGCGGAATGTGCGCGTGGGGGCAAACTCGCCCAGCTTGTGGCCGACCATGTTCTCGTTGACGTAGACCGGCAGGAACTTGTTGCCGGTGTGGATGGCGATTGTCAGACCGACCATTTCGGGGATCACGACCGACGCCCGGCTCCAGGTCTTGATGACCCTCTTGTCGCCGGACTTCTGGGCCTGGGCAACTCGGTTGGCCAGGCGCTCCTCCACGAATGGTCCCTTGGTTACGCTACGCGGCATTTACTTCTGCCCCCTGCGCTTGATGATGAACTTGCTTGTCGGATTCTTCTTCTTGCGGGTCTTGCGTCCCTTGGTGAGCCAGCCCCAGGGCGAGCAAGGGTGGCGCCCGCCGCTGGTCTTGCCCTCACCGCCACCCAGCGGGTGATCCACCGGGTTCATGGCCACGCCGCGGACCTCCGGGCGCTTGCCCATCCAGCGGCTGCGGCCGGCCTTGCCGATCGAAATGTTCTCGTGCTCGAGGTTGCCGACCTGGCCGATGGTTGCGCGGCAGTCGCGGCTGACCACGCGCACCTCGCCCGAGGGCAGGCGCAGGGTGGCCATCTCGCCTTCCTTGGCGAGCAGCTGCACGGAACTTCCGGCGCTGCGCGCCATCTGGGCGCCCTTCTTCGGCTTGAGCTCGATCGCGTGAACGTTCGAGCCGACCGGGATGAAACGCAGCGGCAGGCAGTTGCCCACCTGGATCTCGGCCTTCTCGCCGCTCTCCACCGTGGATCCCACGGTCAGCCCGGCCGGGGCCAGGATGTAGCGCTTCTCGCCGTCCGCGTACTGGAGGAGGGCAATGCGGGCCGAGCGGTTCGGGTCGTACTCGATCGCGGCGACCTTGGCGGTGATGCCGTCCTTGTCGCGCTTGAAGTCGATCACGCGGTACTGGCGCTTGTGGCCGCCGCCGATCCACCGGCTGGTGACACGGCCCCGGTTGTTGCGGCCGCCGGACTTCTTCAGGGGCCGCAGCAGGCTCTTCTCGGGGGTCGTTTTGGTGATCTCGTCAAAACTGGCCACCGTCATCGTGCGGCGCGTCGGTGTTGTGGGTTTGTAAGTTTTTACTGGCATGGGTTTTGTGCTTTCCGCATCGCGGAGACCCGACCTCGCGGTCAGACCACCTCGATCTTCTGGCCCTCCTCAAGAATGACGAAGGCCTTCTTCCAGTTAGGCTGATGGCCCGCTGACCGGCCCTGGCGGCGGAACTTGCCCTTCACCAGGATCGTGTTGACGCTCTTGACCTTGACCTTGTACACCGCCTCGACCGCGCGGCGGATCTCGATCTTGTTCGCGCCGCGCGCGACCTCGAACACATACTGGGCGCCGGACTTCTGGTCGGCGAGCAGCGTGGCGGCCTCGGTGATCACCGGGCGCTGAAGGATTTCGTAAGGGGACTTCATGCGATGGCCTCCTCGAGTTTCTTAACGGCCTCGGGCGAAGCCACCAGGTAATCGCAGGTCAGCAGGGTGAAGATGTTCACGTTCTCCACCGGGGTGACGAGGACATTGGGCAGGTTGCGCGCCGACAGCAGCACGTTGTTGTCGTTGGCGGCGAGCAGGACCAGCACGCGCTGGTCTTCGGCAAGGCCCAGGCGGCCCAGAAGCCCCTTGAACTCCTTCGTCTTGGGGGTCGCGAAGTCGAAGGACTTCACCACCTTGACGCGGTCGGCGTTTCGAAGGTCGCTGAGCGCGCTCGTGATGGCCAGCTTCCTGACCTTCTTGTTGACCTTCTGGTTGTAGGAGCGCGGGTGCGGGCCAAAAATGATGGCGCCGTGGCGCATCTGGGCGGAACGGGTCGAACCCTGGCGGGCCTGGCCGGTGCCCTTCTGGCGGAAGGGTTTCCTGCCACCGCCGCTCACAAAGCCGCGGGTCTTGGTGGAGTGCGTTCCCTGGCGCTGGTTGGCCTCGTAGGCGAGAAGCGCCTGGCGGACGGCGGACTTGTTCGGCTCGACGGCGAAGATCGCGTCGGCGACCTCGAGCTGGCCCGCGTTGGAACCCTTGGAGTCGATGATCGTGATGGTAGCCATGGTCTTACTTGCCACCCTTCTTGGAAGCCTTGAGCGGGTTGACTGCCTTGGCTGCCATCGCGGCGGAGCGCTCGGCTGCGGTGTTCAGGAGGTAAACCTGACGCGCGGCCTTCTTGGCGCGGACCGTCGGGCGGATCGTGAGGAAACTGTTGTTGAACCCCGGGACGCTACCGCGCACCATGATGAGGTTCTTTTCCTTGTCGGTCCCGACAACCACGAGGTTGAGGGCGGTGCTCCGCTCGTCACCCATGTGCCCGGCACCGTGCTTGTTCTTCCAGGTGCGGGAGGGGTAACTGCTGGCGCCCTGCGAGCCGGCCCGGCGGTGGTACATGGAGCCGTGGGTTTCGGGGCCGCGCTTGACGTGCCAGCGCTTGAGCGGGGACGCGAAGCCGCGCCCCTTGCTGACGCCGACCACGTCCACGTGGTCGCCCTCCTTGAAGAGTGACACATCAAGGGCCTGGCCCACATCGGGCAGGGCGGCTTCGGCTCCGTTTCCATTGCCGTCGTCGAGGCGGAATTCCTTGACGACGCGCAACGGCGCGGTGCCGGCCTTCTTGAAGTGGCCCATCAGGGGCTTGGTCGTGTTCTTTTCGCGCTTCTCGTCGAAGCCGATCTGAACCGCCTCATAGCCGTCCGTCGCCTTCGTCTTGCGCTGCAGGACATAGCAAGGGCCAGCCTGGATGAACGTCACAGGGACGAGCTTGCCGTCCTTGTCGAAGATCTGTGACATCCCGAGTTTTCTGCCTATGAGTCCGAGAGACATCGTGCGCTATTCCTAGGTCAGCTTAATTTCCACATGCACGCCGGCAGGAAGATCCAGTTCCGTCAGTGCGTCGAGCGTCCGCTGCGTGGGGTCAATGATATCAATGAGCCTCTTGTAGCGGCGCATCTCAAACTGCTCGCGGCTCTTCTTGTCCACGTGGGGTGAACGAAGGACCGTGTACTTCTTTTTGAGCGTCGGCAGCGGAACAGGTCCGGCGATTTTCGCGCCGGTCTGCTTGGCCCGCTCCACGATCTCCTGCACGCTTGAGTCGAGCAGGCGGTGGTCAAATGCGTTGAGGTTGATTCGTATTCTCTGTCCGGCCATTGGTCTGCCATTCGGAGGGTTTGGGGGCGACGCCGCGCGGCGGGCGGCGCACGGTACCGATGCGAAGACCTTCGTCCGCAGCAGTGTTTTTTTTTGTTTTTTGTTGGCGGTCGTTTTGTTCTCTCTGGGTGTGGTGGGGGGGGGGCCGGGGGGGGGGGGGGTGTGGGCGCCCCCCCCCGCGACCGCCCCGGACACCCGGGGTAAGTTTCTGGTTGGATCTACTGGATGATGTCCGCCACGACGCCCGCACCCACGGTGCGGCCGCCCTCGCGGATGGCGAAGCGGAGTTCTTTTTCCATGGCGATCGGGTTGATCAGCTCAACCTCGCAGGTGATCCGGTCGCCCGGCATCACCATCTCCACGCCCTCGGGCAGGGTGACCACGCCGGTCACGTCCGTCGTGCGGAAGTAGAACTGGGGCCGGTATCCCTTGAAGAACGGCGTGTGGCGCCCGCCCTCCTCCTTGGTCAGGATGTAGGCCTCGGCCTTGAACTTCGTGTGGGGGGTGATGGACTTGGGAAGGGCGACGACCTGACCGCGCTCGATGTTCTCACGCTCGATGCCGCGCAGGAGCAGGCCGACGTTGTCGCCCGCCATGCCCTCGTCGAGCAGCTTGCGGAACATCTCGACGCCGGTGACGACGGTGCTCTTGATCTCCTTGGTGATGCCCACGATCTCGACGTTGTCGCCGACATGGACCTTGCCGCGCTCGATGCGGCCGGTGGCCACGGTGCCGCGGCCGGAGATCGAGAACACGTCCTCGACCGGCATCAGGAAGGGCTTGTCAACCTCGCGCTGGGGCTCGGGAATGTAAGAGTCCAGGGCCTCCATCAGCCTGTCGATGGACGGGGTGCCATAGTCGCCGGTCTCGCCGTTGAGGGCCTGGAGGGCCGAACCGCGGACGATCGGGGTGTCGTCACCGGGGAACTCGTACTTGGTGAGCAGTTCGCGAACCTCGAGCTCGACGAGCTCGAGAAGCTCCGGGTCGTCGACCTGGTCGCACTTGTTGAGGTAAACCACGATGTAGGGCACGCCGACCTGGCGGGCGAGCAGGATGTGCTCGCGGGTCTGGGGCATGGGGCCGTCGGTCGCGGCAACCACGAGAACCGCGCCGTCCATCTGGGCGGCACCGGTGATCATGTTCTTGATGTAGTCGGCGTGGCCGGGGCAGTCGACGTGGGCGTAGTGACGGTTGGCCGTCTCATACTCAACGTGGGCGGTGGCGATTGTGATACCGCGCGCCTTCTCCTCGGGAGCCTTGTCAATCTGGTCGAACGGGATGAACTGACCAAGCCCCTTAAGCGCCTGGTGCTTGGTGATCGCCGCCGTCAGGGTCGTCTTGCCGTGGTCGATGTGACCAACCGTACCGACGTTTACGTGGGGCTTCTTTCGCTCGAACTTTTCCTTGGCCATGGCCGAAGAAATCCTCCGTTAATTTTTTGCGCTTGTTGACGTTACTGTTTTTGGTTCTTCGATTGCACCGGGATCGCGCCCAAGTCACAGCCCTTGCGGGCGGCGGCCTGCCGTGTTCCCAAAAACTTTCGCGGTGACTTGAAGACGAGAGGGCGGACCGCTTGACCCGTGGAGCCACGGAAGCGCGTCCCAAGACGGGCGGCGTAGTACCCGGCCTGGCTTTGCCGGGCTTGCGCCGATCTTGTGAACACTTCGGAATCACGCCAAACATTCCGGGGCGCCGTTCAGGCGGACGACCACCGGATGCCGAAGTAGCCCTCTGCTTCATCCTCCCCAACCACGGGAGAATCCCTGCCTCGGGCCCATGCGCCGCGCCGGTGAGGGTACCGGTGGGCGTCCGGCGCTTTCGCGCCAAAAGAGCCGTTGGCTCCGGTCCCCTTACCGCCGGGAACCGGCCTGACGTAGTCGCGGTATCGGGCACTAGGCACACGATGACCGCAAAAACACCTCGTTCGTATACGGAACCGTGCATCGCGTATTCAGCGAATTTTCTTCCGAGGGTGAAATTGTTCACAAAGGTCGCCCCTAAACGGGTGCTTTGTAGTCCGTTTGGGGCCATTCAGGACGATTGCAACCAAGAAACGAAACGCACATATCCTGAATTCGCGATCGAGAGTCGGGTGGGTTTGCGTTTCGACGGTACGGATTGTTGATTGAGTGTTAAGGCGTGGTGCGGTCCGGAGAATCAATATTATGAAAACTGACACCGAATTCCGAGGTCAGGGCTTTTTTCAGGAAGTCCAAAGTTTTAACGCCCCACCGGCAAATTGGCTCCTGCTTGCGATCCTGGCGCTGATGGCGGGACTCAGCGTCTATACCCTGACGGACTACTTCCGCTCCCCCGGTTCGGATCACGCCCCGCTGGTTTCCGGGGTGGCAACGCTGATCGCCGCCATTGTCACATGGCTGCTTCTCAACCATTGTCGCATGGAAACCGACGTGCGCACGGATGGCCTCTTCATCCGGTTCCGTCCATTCATCTGGAACTGGAAGCGCATCGAAACCGCGAACATGGTCCGCCATCGGGCGGTCACATACTCCCCGCTGTGGGAGTATGGCGGATGGGGCATCCGGATCGGCTGGAAACGGCGGGCCTACAATCCGTCGGGCACGCGGGGGGTGAGGATCGAGTTCGACGACGGCCGGCACGTGCTGATCGGCTCGGCGAAATCCGAGCAGCTGGACGCGGCGCTGTCGCGTATGCTGGAGCAGCGCGGCCGCTGACCTTCAGGCGCCCGGACGGCGGAACCGTCCGCCTAGTAGCGCACCTCGTACAGCCGGATCCTGTAACTGAGCAGGGGGACTTTCCGCAGGATTTCCCTCCATCCGGGGCGGTTCTCCAACCCCCCGCCCGAAGTGAACACATGGGTGACGCCCTGCCCGCGCAGCCATTCGCGAATCTGGCCCGCGGTGGCCAATCCCCGCTTCTCCAGCATTCCGGGTATCTCGTTTCCCGAGTCGGACCACAGGAACCGCCGCCTGAGATAAAACGGGTAGGGTTGCTCGGCGAAAAGAACCACGGCATCCGGCGGAAGGATTTTTTCGGCGGCCGCAAACTCGTCCACCCGGTCGAGACCGAACGGCTTGGTCCGGAGGTAATCCGCGCGCGCCCGGCTGGTGAGCACGGGCCGGTAGCGCCAGTCCACGGATTCGGCCGCACCCCATTCGGCCTGGCGCGCGGCGTAGGGGTATGCCATCAGGACCGCCAGCCCGGCAAGGGCCGCGCCGCGAATGCCCGTCGACACGGGCACCGCGCGCCAGAACCACAGCAAGGCCCCCGACACGCCGACCAGGGCGGCGGGAAAACAAACGGCGAAGTACTTCACCGTTTCGTTGTGGCCGCTGGTGAGGAAGAACACCGTCCACTGCGCGAGCGCGAGGGCTCCGAACCACCGCCACGGCCAGCGGCGCAGGAACAGCCCGGCCACGAGCGCCGCGTGCAGCAGCGGAACCGGCGTGCGGGTCATCATGGCGAACTGAACCTTCTGCGGGAAATCCCGGGCGGCCATTACGATCTCCCGAATCACCGGCAGGTACACGTCGTTTTCGGCCCCGCCTCCATACGCCCCCAGGTTGATCACGGCCTGCTCGAACCCGGGGCGAACCGGGATCAGGCCGCGCAGCATGGGAAACACGGGGTTGCCGCTTCCGAAAACGAGGCTGCGCAGCGCCCACAGGGCGAACGGTGCCAGCGCGAGGGCGACGGCGGAAACCGCATGGCGGGGGGAGACGCGCCCGCGAAAGCCGCCCCAGGCCACGATGGCCAGCCAGGGCAGGACGGTATAGCCGAGCGCCGTCACCTTGGTGGACGCGGCAAATCCCGTGAGCAGGGCCGACAGCAGGAGGTTGGCCCGGGTGTCGGCGAAGCCGGGACGAAACCCGTCGAGCAGGAGGAGCATGGCGGCGGTGGCAAACATCGCCACCGTGAGGTCGCTGCCGGTGTTGATGGGCACGAACCACACGAGCGTCCCGTGGCCGGTCGCGCACAGGAACCAGGCCCACACGCCGGCCCCGCGGCCAAACCACCGGGCGGCGAAAAGGGCCGCCAAGGCGTAGCACGCGAAACCCTGGGCCGCGTACAGGAGCGAGCAGTCCACCTCGTCGCCGACCCTCAGCAGCGCCGAGTAGAGCATGGATCCGTGAAGCGTGTAGTTGCTGGGGTACACGGTGGGCCAGGCGAGCGGCCTCCCCCACTCGATCCACGCCCGGGCGCACGAGAGGTGGTACCAGAGCGAATCCTGCTGGGCGTCGGGGGCCAGGGCCCCCAGCGTCACGGTCACCGCGACAACCGCGGACGCCGCGAGCAGGGCGCCCGTCAGCCAGCGCGGCATTTCGGGGACAGCCGATTTGACGGCCTGCGGGGCCGGGGGCAGATCCCGGCGCACCGTGCGCACCAGTTCCCGCGCACCGCGCACGAACAGCGCCCCGGCGAGCACGGCCAGCAGCGCGCTGTTCCACGCGCCCACCATCCCCAGCGCCAGCATGGCCAGGCCCACCCATCCCATCCCGGAAACCACGCCCAGGAGGGCGGCCAGCGCGCGCCCGAACCGGCGGGCGTCCGCCCGCGGCCACAGGCTGCCGGCACCCAGGCACACCACCAGCGCGGCCGAGAGCCGGACAAGGCACAGGGCGGCGAGACCCGCGGTGGCGGCGGCCTCAGGCACGGGGGCAGGCCCGGCGGCCGGCGGCCGGCGCAATTATGGGGACAGGCAGTTTCATAAAACGGGGACAGGCATTATCATCGCGAAACCCGCGCGTCGCCGGGCCGCAGCCGCCGCGCGCGTCCCGCCCGGCCTCAGAACAGGTCGGGGATCGCGGCCATGTCGGGTTTGGCCTCGGGCGGCTGCTCCTGCTTGCGCACGTTGATCCAGTCGCCGGTGACCATCTCCTTGTATCCCATTCCCGGCCCGACCATCGGGTAAACGCCCGCGTTGGGATCGATCATGACCTCGAGAAACGCCGGGCCCCTGTGGGCCACGAACTGCTTCAGCGTCTTCTTCACCTCGGCGTTCCCGCTGATGCGACGGGCGAAGCCGAAGCCGTCGGCCTCCGCCGCCTTCACGAAGTCCTTCTTGTGCAGGCTCTTGTCGGTGCCCGAGAAGCGGTGCTGGAAGTAGAGCTTCTGCCACTGGCGCACCATGCCGTCGCCCAGGTTGTTGAGCAGGAGCACCTTCACGGGGATGTCGTAGGTGGTGAGGGTCTCCAGCTCGCCGAGATTCATGCGGATGGACCCGTCGCCGTCCACGTCGATGACGGTGCGGCCGGGGCAGGCCAGCTGGGCGCCGATGGCGGCGGGCAGGCCGAATCCCATGGTGCCCATGCTCCCTGAGGTGAGCCAGGTGCGGGGCCTGTGGAAGTCGAAATACTGGGCCGCCCACATCTGGTGCTGGCCCACGCCGGTGGACACGATGGCCTCGCCGCGGGTGATCTCGTTGAGGCACTCGATCACGTAGTAGGGCTGGACGAGGCTGCTCTTGCGGTCGTAGTTCATGGGGAACTCGCGCTTGAGCTGGGCGCAGTGCCTGTGCCACGCGGAGTAGTCGCGCTTGAAATTGCGGCCGTAGGCCGTCAGGTCGGCCAGCCCGGTGCGCGCCTCGCCGACCCAGCTCCAGTTGACCGCCTTGACCTTGCCGATCTCCGCGGCGTCGATGTCGAGGTGGGCGATGAACCGGGCGTTCGGGGCGAAATCCTTCACCTTGCCCGCCACGCGGTCGTCGAAGCGCGCGCCGACGGCGATGAGAAAGTCGCAGTCCTCGACGGCGTAGTTGGCGTGGGCGGCGCCGTGCATGCCCAGCATGCGCATCGACAGGGCCTCGGTGGTGTCCACGGCGCCGATGCCCATGAGGGTCGTGACGACGGGAATCCCGAAGGCCCTGGAGAAGGCCCGCAGTTCGGCCTCGGCGCGGCTGTGGATGACGCCGCCGCCCGCGTAGATCAGCGGGCGCTCGCTGCGGCCGAGCATGGCGAAGAACTCCTTGGCCTGTTCCTTGGAAACGCGCGACGCGGCGAGCGCCTCCATGCGGTCGCGGTAGCCGCGCAGGTTCAGCGTGCCCTTTCCCTGGAACGCGCCGGTCCAGTTCTGCACGTCCTTGGGAATGTCGATGACGACGGGCCCCGGGCGCCCGGTGGTGGCGATTTCAAAGGCCGTGCGCACGGTGGCCTCGAGCTCCGCGGGGTCCTTGACGAGGAAGACGTGCTTGGCGCAGGCGCTCATGATGTTGAAGACGGGCGCCTCCTGGAACGCGTCGGAGCCGATGGCGGCCCGGGGCACCTGGCCGGAGATCATGATGACGGGAACCGAGTCGGCCGCGCAGTCGCGGATGGGGGTCACGGTGTTGGTTGCACCGGGGCCGGAGGTGACGATCATCACGCCGGGGCGTCCGCTGGCGCGGGCGTAACCGGCCGCCATGAATCCCGCCCCCTGCTCGTTGGCCGGCACGATGAGCCGGATCTTCTCCTTCTTGCACGCGGCGTTGTAGCGGAAGACGGCGTCATAGGTCGGCAGGATCGCGCCGCCGCTGTATCCGAAGATGGTGTCCACGCCCTTCTCGGCGAGGACCTGGATGGCCATGTCCGCCCCGGTCATGGTCTTGCCGGCCTGCGGATTCTTTGCGGTCTTTGCTGCTGCGCTCATCTGCTGCTCCCGTGTTGGACTGCGTGACTCCGGACTCGGCCGGAGACGGTCTTTGACCGCATGGGGTTAAGCCGTCTTCGGGCGGCTAAGGCAAGCGAGAACATTTCGCGGGGGACCAAAGCCCCCCGGGGGGTAGGCGATGCACCCGGAGATTGTCGGCCCGGCGGCGTTCGTGGTACTGCGCTTGTTCCGGGCCGGGCACCACCCGTCCGACGGAAAATCCAGACGGAAACCGGCTTGTCGGTTCGCACACCGCCGAGGATCGTAAAGACCGAAGATGCCAAGTTGTCGACGCACCGTTTTTGTGCACACCCATTGGGTAAGCACACAAACAAGGCGGATCGTCGAACGGAAACTGCGACCCAAGGAAAGGAAAGTTTGCGCACAACTCAAACAAATTCAAAGAACTAAACGGTTGATTCCATGCGGGTTTTTGATGGCATGGGAATGGCTTATCCTGTCGGCGTGGCTATCTGCTTTAAGGAACGGAATCCAATGCACCGGTGTCCAGACATGATGAGTCCCCGTCCCCTGCGCCGCGGTTTCACCCTGATTGAGACCGTTTTTGCCATGGTGATCGTGGCGGTGACCTCGATCGGCTTCATGGCGTCGGTGGTCTACTCGGCCAGACAGTCGGCGGCCAACACGGACCATCTGTACGCGGTGCATCTGGCGGGCAAGTACGCGGCGATGATCCGCGCCGGCAATTTCGCGCAGTTGGGGGATACGAACACGTCGGCAACCGAATATGAGAGCCAGTTTCTCACGCCGGTGACGGTGAGGCCCGACCCGCAGTTTCCGACCAGCACGCAGCAATATACGGTCACGATCCGTTTCACGGGCTGGGGAAGGGTCCAATCGGCGACCAACAACGGCCTGACGGCCACGCTGCCGACGGGCCAGCAGAATTGGGTGACGAACGAGTGGGCCGGGCACTATGTGACCATCACCGGGGGGACGGGGCGCACGCAGATCATGCGGATCACGGCCAACACGGGCAACACGCTGACCGTCACGCAGGATCTCACGGGGGCGTCGGGCACCTCGTGGACGCTGAACCCGGATTCGACCTCCCAGTTCTTCATCAACGACGGCAAGACGGCCCGCGTCCAGGTTTCGTGGGGAAACGGGCAGAACTTCCGGACGGTGGAGCGGGTCGTTTACGTGAGGCGGCCGGCATCATGACCCCCGGAACGATAATCGAAGGATGAATGCCATGACAGACAGATTCGCGAATCGTAAGCCGGCGGGTTTCACGACGGTCGAGGTCATCATTTGCGTGGCGCTGTTCGCGGTGATGGGAGTCACCGTGGCCGTGGCCATGACGCTGTTCGGCCGCGCGTCGATCTCGATCCAGTCGCAGACGCGAATCCAGGAAAACTCGCGGCGCTTCGCCCAGGAACTGCAGTTCGAGTCCTCGGAGGCCGTCGCGGCCGGCGTCATCGAGGGGGGGGCGGCCATGCAGCTGATACGGGCCGACAACACGGTGGTGCAGTACGCGTATGTGGACGCGGACAACAACGCGAACACGATCAACGACAACGCGGTCATCCGCCGGGTGACGGCCGGCAGCAACACGGGGGGCGACGTGAAGCTCTCCTTCTGCAGCCGGGTCACCTCCGGGGCGGCGACGCTTCCGGTCTTCTCGTTCAACACGAATGCCGACCGGACGCTGATCGACGTGGTGGTCCGCTCGGGCGACCGCAACACGGCGGGCAACACGGCCGCGCGAGTTTCGGACGACCGGGAGACCGGCCGCGGTTTCCAGAGTTTTGTGGTGAACACCAGCCTCACGCCGGGCAACGACTGACCGGTCCCCGGCCCCAAACCAGGTTTCCGCGGCCCGCCGCCCCGCGCGGCGGAACCGCCATGGAACACAAGGAGAGAACCGACCATGAATACCCCGAGACAGATCCGGCCGCGGCGCCGCAACCTCGGCTCCACCATGCTGATGGCCATCGGCTTCGTGCTGGTGTTTGCCATCGTGGTGACCGTGATGCTGCTGCAGTCCACCCGTCAGACGGGCTCCATCTTCCGCACCCGCGTCATGGAAAACTCGCTCGGCGGGGCGCAGGCGGTGCTCAACTCGATGTCGGCGAACATCGCCTACATCGTCAACAACCGGCCGCCGCAGACCAGCGGCCGGTTCGACCAGATCCAGACGGCGGTGCACAACATGCGTCCCAGCGCCCTGACGGGCTACGAGCTGGCGACCCATGGCGGGCGCTCGCTCACCTATGTGCGCGACCTGGGAACCAACGACTTCCAGTTCCGCGTGATCGACGACCCGGGCGACCGGTGGGACGGCTACTCGACGGCGCGGCTGGACTACGAACTGGTCACGGCGGTCCGGGAAAACTCCGGGAACACGCGCAAAATGGGCACGCCGGCCATCGCGGCCCGCAAACGCGTCACGCTGGACTACATCCCGCTTTACCAGTTCGCGATCTTCTATGACAAGGACATGGAGTTGCACCCGGGGCCGCAGATGGACGTGCGGGGACCGGTGCACAGCAACGGCAACATGTGGCTGGGGGCCCAGACGGGCCTCAGCTTTTACGACCGGGTCACGGCCGTCGGGAAAATTCGGGCCTACAACGACTTCACGGGCCTGGGCCTCAACGCCACCAGCGGACAGCCCGGCTACACATACGCCCTCGAATCGTTCACGAACTACGGCCCCGTCCAGTTCAAGAATGCCCTGGGCAACTTCGTGGACATGTACCTGGGGTCGGGCAACAGCATGGACACCAACGGCAACCGCTACCTGGACGCGCTGGACTCGAACTGGGCCACGGACGCCCTGACGCGCTGGTCGGGAACCCTGAAGGACGTTTCCCACGGCATCCGCACGATCCGCCCGCCCCTGCCCGACGGCAGCGTGCCGCCGGACATCATCCAGCGGGTGGCCAGCTCCGACCCGCAGGCCGTGCAGGACATCAAGTTCGAAAGCCTTGCCGACCTCAAGATCACGGGCAACCCCGGCGACGAGTCCACCATCCAGATCAAGAACGCCGCCGGGACCACCATCGCCAATGACGACGGAACGGGGAAAAAGATCTGGACCGTGGGCGAGTTCTTCGACGGCCAGCAGCAGACGGTGGTCAAGACGATCGACATTAACATGGCGAACGTCGTGGCCCGGGGCTTCAACTTCAGCAACGGCGTGCTCTACGCCAGCACCACGCCGGTCAGCGGCGACAACTGGACGGCGCCGACCACCTGGAACAACTACGGACGGTCGGACTTCATGCCCGGCATCCGGATCACAAACGCGCAGACCCTGCCGCGCAACCTGCAGAACGGCTTCACATTCGCCACCGACCGGCCCCTGTACACGGTGGGAAGCGTGAACACCAACAACAAGGCCACGGCCGTTTTCGCCTCCGACTCGGTCACCGTCCTGTCGCAGAACCTGGTGCTGGACTACCCGGTCCAGATCTGGGATCCGGTGGCAAAGAAGAATGTGGTCCGTTCCTCGCTCGACAACACCAAGGCGTTTCCGCTCAGCACGAACATCCCGAACGGCTACACGCGGGAGGACACGCCCAGCGGCGTGAAGGACCCGCTCACCGGAGCCGCGGTGACCAAGTCCATCGACCCGAACGCAAACCCGCCCTCGGGAACCGACGGCCTGATCACCAACCTGATCCTGGTGATGGGCCAGACACCGTCCACCTTCAACGCCAACGGAAAGCGCATCACCCAGAGCGGCGGTGCGCACAACGTGATGCGCTACCTGGAGAACTGGACCAACAAGAAGCACACCTTCAACGGGTCGCTGATCTGCCTGTACAACAGCCTGAGCGCCACCAAGCCCTGGCGCAACGACAGCGGATTTGTTTACTACAACCCGCCCAACCGTAATTACCGGTGGGACAACAGCCTCCAGGGCGCCCAGCCGCCCCCGGGCATGTTGATGTTCCTCCAGGTCAACGAGACCAACGTGGAGCGAATCGACCTGGCCACCGCGATCGCGAACCGGCCGAACTGACCGGACCGCCCCAACGCGTCATCCAGACCGCCGTCCGGAATCAACCCCGGACGGCGGTCCTTTTTTTGTTGCCCCTGAAACAACTGCCGACGCTCCCACGCCCCCGCGGCCCGCGGTCGGCGGCGAATCGGCATCATCCCGGGCATGTGGGGGCGTGTAACCGGTCGCCTTCGATGCGCACCGTTGGGAAGCGCACTTTCCGGGTTGCTGCCGGAACCAGACGGAGATTTTGCACACGCCGCGCGCACTTTCCGGCATACCATGCAGTCCGGACAGGCCGCCGCGATATTGGTTCGTAAACATAACAATTGCAGCAATTTGCAGCGGACCCCTCTGTCGGGCGTCCCGGTTTGTTCCGCGTAACCGCTTAACTGGAGAGAGGGTGGTATCAACACCCGTCCAATACGGCTAAAGTGATTGACTTGGCGGTCCGGCAAATGGCATATAATCGGAATTCAGGCGGTGTAGCGTGAATTGCCCAATGTGCCGGGTTGCTGGATCCGGGGCGCTCTCGCCAACTGAACTGCTTTTGTGGCACATTTCATTTTATGGAGGGCCTAAAAACCCATGATGAGAAAAGTGTTGTTACCATTTTTGGTATCGGCGCTGGTTGGAGCCGCCGCGGTCGCGTCTGCGACTCTGGCGCAGAACTGGAAATTGGACGCCCCGCAGACCTTGAGGACCGCCACGCTGACCACGATGCAGCTGACGGGCAACGTGGTCACGGCCACGACGGCCGCGCCGCACAATTTCCAGATCGGTGAGCAGGTTTACATCGCCACCAACGGGTCCGCGGTCTGGGATTCGATCGCGCCGAAGTACACGCCCTTTGGCATCACGGGCGTTCCGTCCCCCACCACCTTCACCTATGCGCGCACCGCCGCCAACGTCCCCGCCACCGCGGTGACCGGCACGGCCAGCGTTGCCTGGCTGGGTCTCGTGTTTGAGAACCGCGGCATGGCCTACAACGACGCCACCGGGCACGTCCTCGTGGCCCGCGGCCTTGCGACCGCGAACTCCTGCGGCGTTCACGTCGTGAACTTCGACGGGACGGACGTCGGCGAGCTGAAGATGGGCGCCGACATTTCCAACAAGGCGCTGACGGCCAACGTCGCCACGATCACCACTGTTCAGCCGCATAACCTCGCGGTGAACCAGTCGGTGTTCGTGATGACCAACCCGCCCGACCCGATCTTCAACGGGCAGTTCACGGTGACGGGCGTACCCACGGCCAACACCTTCACCTACGCCAAGACGAACGCGGATGTCGCGTCGACCCCCACGGGCGGCACGACCAACATCTTCGTCGGCGGCACGGTTCCGCTGACCAAGCTGCGCTCGGTCAAGGGCGGCGTTTACTCCAGCTCGCTGACGATCGGCACGCAGAGCCTGACGGATGTGTTCACGGTCTATTACTGGCCGACCGAAGCGTCGGTTCCGTATGTGATCTTCCGCAACAACTCCGTCACGGCTGCCACGCCTCCGACCTTCAACGTCGGTCCGCGCCTGCCAGCCTCCGCCCTGACCACCTTCCGCATCGGTGACACGTTTGACGTCGTCGCCGACGGCACCCTCCCCAACGCCAACGTGGAAATCTACACCGCCAAGGCCGTGCAGGCCGCGGCCGGTGTGGATCGCGTTTACAAGCTGACCTTCGTGGCGAACTCCGCCGCGGTGACCGCCGCCTCCGAGACCCTGCTCCAGGGCGGCGACTCGGCCGGTGGCAACCTGCCGGCCGGCGGCCTGTGGGTGGACGGCTTCGGCGGACCCATCTTTGTTTCCAGCAGCACGGAATCGGGATACTGGGACAACGGCGGGCTCTACCGCGCCCCGGTCAAGCCGGCTGTTTCGCCCGGCGACTTCAACTGCGGCGTCCTGACCAGCAACTCGAACGGCCGCGGGCAGACCGTCGGCGCGAAGAAGTACTTCGCGTACGTCGAGCGCGGCACTTCGGGCCACCCCGACATCCTCAACGGTTACGGCCGCGTGGCCGTTGCCGACGTGACCACGACCTTCCCGGCCGCGGCCTACGTGGACAACACCGGCGCCCGGACCAACTGGGTCCGCGGCAACACGAACGGAACCGGCGACGTGGCCTGGGACGACCAGACCGTCCGCAGCGGCCGTCTCTTCGCGATGCCGACCAACCAGTACGTGGGTTCGTTCTCGCTTCCCGCCGTGGTTGCCCCGTCCACCAAGACCTGGGATGGCGGCGCCGGCACGGACAAGTGGGTTGACGCCAACAACTGGAACCCCGACGGCGTTCCGACCACCGACAACGACGTGGTCCTCGACCACAGCAGCGTCGCGGGTGCCTACACCGTGAAGATCACGGGTCTGCACACGGTCGTCTGCCGCACCCTCACGATCGACGCGGCCAACGCCGCCCCGATCAAGCTCCGCAACACGGGTGAAGGCGAGCCCTGCGGCACGCCTTACCAGGCAAACGGCGCCGGCCTGAGCGACATCTCGGTCAGCGGCACCTACCGCCTGCCGCTCGTGAAGGACGACAACCCGGCTCCCCGCTTCCGCGTGGAGATCCTGAAGGGCAAGTCGTTCGTCACCAGCAAGGCCCTGACGGCCAACGTGGCGACCCTGGGCACGCTGTCCTCGTTCGCGACCAACGCCAACAACCTGGCCGTCGGCGACACGATCACCGTCGCCCTCGACCCGCCCGATGCGACCTTCGACGGCACCTACACGGTCACCGCCGTTGCGGCCGCCTCGGTCAGCTATGCGAAGACCGCCGCGGACGTGGCCTCCACACCGGCCTACGGCTCGGTGCAGCCCGCGGTCGAGCAGATCCGCTGGAACAACGTCAACAGCACCTCGGTGTTCGCCAATGGCGCGGCCGGCATCTTCGGCCAGGCCGGGGCCACGGGCGTGGCGATTGCCGCCGCGACTCCGATCCCCCTGTCCGACGGCTACAGCGTGCAGTTCGCCTCGGCTACGGGTCACGTCACCGGCGACGCGTGGCAGTTCAACCCCACGTCGGTCGGCAACGCGCTCGTGATCAAGGGTGACGGCACCCCCGCCAACGACCTGGTCGTGCAGAACGGCGGCTCGCTCGAGAACTACTCGGCCTCCCGCTTCGCGTACATTCCGAACGCCTTCAACGTCTGGGGCGGCGGCAACAAGTGCTTCTTCGGACCGAACGGAACCTACGTGCATGCCAACAGCGCGATCGCTGCCAGCACGCAGTGGCCCTCCGACTGGACCGCGGCACCGGTCAGCTACGCGGTGTTTGACGGAGCCACCACCTGGGACGCGGCCAGCAACAACGTGACCGACTACTATCCGTACGCGTCGGCGACCGTTGCGGCCAACATCCCGAGCATGTTCCGCGCGTTCCAGTTCGGCAACGTCGCGGTTCGCAACTCGTACACGGCCCTCGGTCTCGCGACCGCGGGTTACAGCAACACTGGCAACGTCACGGCCCTGCGCATCAAGGGCAACGTGGACATCGGCGCCGGCGCGGCGCTGACCCTGCAGACCAGCCAGAAGATCTCCATCGAGGGCAACATCACGAACAACGGTGTCACCCCCGGCCTCAGCCTGCAGACGGGCGCAACCCCGGCGGTGGAGTTCAACGGCAACACGACCATCAGCGGCACGGGTCCCTTCACGTTCGGGACGGGTGTCTCCGTCCCGGCCGGCAAGTCCGTTACGCTGTCGGGCGTGAACCTGGTGATCCCGGCCACGAAGGCCGCCACGGTTGACGGCACGCTGAACACCGGTGCAAACCGCCTCGAGGCCGGCACGGCCGCCGCGGCGGTCGGCACGGTCGCCGGCAATGGCAAGGTCATCGGCACGATCAAGCAGTGGGTGAGCGCCGGCACGGCGACCTACAACCTGCCGCTTGGCACCGCCACCAAGAACACGTCGTGCAGCGTCGCCTTCACGGTTGCCCCCACCACGGGCGGCAGCCTGACGGCCACGTTCACCTCGACGGCCCCCGGCAACAGCGGCCTGCCGCTGCTTGACGGAGCCGTGAACCTGGTGGATGCCACCGATCAGGGCTTCTGGACCATTGCGGCTGGTGACGGTCTTGCGGGCGGAACCTACACCGGTTCGTTCGACTCGGGCAACCTGACCGACCTCGACCCGAACCTCGCCGTCCTGCGCGTTGTGAAGCGCGTGGACGGTTCCAACCCCTGGACCCTCGACGGGGCTGACGGCGGCAACACCGGCGCCATCATCACCCGCACGGGAATGACCGGCTTCTCCGACTTCAGCATCGCGGCCCCGACGGTTGCCGCGGTCAACGAGTGGAGCCTCTACTAGGCCGGTTGCCGCAAGGCGACTGACCGTACCACAACCTGGCCGCCACCCCTTCGGGGTGGCGGCCTTTTTCTTTTCCCGGCGCTTCCGGCTGTCCGCCCGCCAGTCTGCACAGGCGCGTAAACGCACGGGGGAAACCCTGTTGCATCCGCCACGCGACGGTGCTTCGATCCGACTGACTCCGCCCACCATGCCGGCCATCATTCCCGGCTGTGACCAAAGGGGAAACTGCGCACCATGCGGAAACATCGTATCCTGGCGGCCCTGACCGCCGCCGCCCTTCTGTGGGGATGCGGCGGCAATAAGGGCGTGCCCGAGGGCAAACGAAACGCGACGGACGGCAACCGGCCGGCCCCGGAATCCGTCCCGCCCAAATCATCCGAAACCACATCCACCCAACCCGGCCAGACCGGTTTGCTGGAAAATCCGGCAGCCGGCTCGGTCCCCGACCTGACGCGGGCCGTATCCCTGGCGCCCATCCAGGATATCCGGGCCGCCATGCGGGACCTCGACCTCGTCACAGGCCGGAACCTTCCCGCCGAGAAGGCCGAGGCCATGCGCGGCGCGTGTGCCCGCCTGGAGGCCCAGCTGAATGGCAGGACCGACGCCGAGGAGGACCAGCGCTACCGCCTCCTGCGCCAGATCTCGGCGGTTTACCGCGAGATCCAGGCCGCCGCGTCCGCCACCGGCCCGGAACCGTACGCGGGTTCCATGAACACCATCCAGCGCCTGCTGGAGGACATCGAAGGCACCATGCGGGGTGAGGGTGTGCCGCGGTAACCCCGGCGCGCCCCACCGCGTTCTGACCATCCGCGCGGCGCCCTCATCCCGCGCAGGAAACCAAGAAGGGTGATCCACAAAATGAGACTCCGACCCGTTTCGTCCCTCGTCTGCCTCCTGCTCCTTGCCGCCGACGTCCCCGCCGCCAAAACCATCATCGTCGCCCCCTCCACCGGCGCTCCCGGCCTCGCCATCACCAAGACGGTCGAGGACGCCATCAGCCAGGTCAACGCCGCCGCGGACACCAGCAACACGATTGTGCTGCGCAGCACGGAGGGCCCGATCATCCTTCCCCCGAACGCCACGTGGACCATCACGACGGGCAAGAGCGTCGAGTTCCGGGCCGAGACGGGCCAGCCGGTCGTGCGCCTGAGCTGGGCCAGGGGGCGCTACATGCTCACGATCGCGGCCGGCACCAACGCGAACAACCAGGCGGAGTCGGTCATTTTCACCGGCATCGCCTTCATCCCGCAGCCGGGCCTCGAGTACGCGAACAACATCGCCGACGGCATCAACTGCGCGGCCGGCAGATTCGCGTTCACGGACTGCGTTTTCTCGTCGAACGACGGCTCGGACGGCGTCGCGTCGCAGGAGGGGGCGCTTCCCTTCGTCCAAGGCCCAAACGGGAACAACGTCGGCGACGACTGGATCCAGTTCAACACCTACAACAGCGCCACGCTGAGCAACTGCACGGTCACCGGGGCGTCGGACGACGCCATCCTGTTCGGCGGCGGACAGACCCCGGCCCTGTGCACGCTTCGGCTGGTCGGCGGCACCTGCGTGGCCAACAACGGCGGCGCGGGAATCCAGGTCTTCGGCGACCGCTGCTGCCTGGAACTGGACGGAACGCGCGGCCGCGTCCTGGTCGCCGACAACGGCCGCCGCAGCGGGTCGAGCGACACCGGGGTCAAGTTCTTCGGCGACCGGGGCTGCGCGTTCTTCATGCGGAACGCGGACATCGTCGGCTCCACAAACGGCGGCTTCTTTGATTTCTCGGGCGTGCCGGTCATCCGGATCACCGACTCGCGGATCGCGCTCAACAACACGGCGGACGCCTTCCTCGCCGGCAACTTCAGCACGGGCGACGCCGACGCCGGCGGCGTGGGTGACAGCGGAGACCTGACCCAGAACATCGTGTTCAACCGGGTCACCATCCACGACGCCCGGGGAACCGCCAACCCCGGGGGAATCCAGGTCTCGGAAAGCGCCAACGATCCGCGGCAGGCGTTCGTGTTCACGGACTCGATTCTTTCGGGTGCGGGTGACTCGTTCGCGCACATGACCAACGGGGTGGCGCGCATCGGGCCCAGCCCGCCCCCGGTCGTCCGATCCACCGCCGTCGTCACCAAGGGGCCGCACGCCATCGCGGCGACCGGCCCCCTGGGCGATAGCCCGCTGAACGGGGATCCCAAGTACGCCTCGCTCGAATACAAGATCGGCCGCAACCAGGCCAACCCCGACTTCCTGCTCCCGACCTCGCCGGACTACGCCACGGCTTCATCCACCAAGGGCCAACTGCGGGGCGGCGCCACGGGTTCGGCCCCCCGGGCGGCCGAGTGATCCGCCAGACCCCGGTCGGGGACCCGGCCTAATCGATCGAAAGGGGCGACGGCAGTTTCCCCGTCTGCCCGTTGGCCCCGGTGACCGTGACCGTGTAGGTTCCCGTCACCAGTTTGCGCCACTCGGAAGCGGGAATGACCGCCTGCTCGTCGGAGAGGGTTCCGGGCCGCAGGTCGATGGACCCCTGGTCGGTGGCGCGCTTGGCGGAGAAGCTGGCCCCCTTGAGGTGGAACCCCATGAGGACCAGGGGGACATCCGCGGCGCGCTCCAGTTCCTTGGGGTCGGACATCACCAGCTGCGGCGCCTGGGTTGCGGGGGCAAAGCCCATCGATGCGAGGTGCTTCGCCGCGGTGGTTTCGCTCACGGGCGTGGGCCGCGGCGCCGCCGCAACCGCCGCCGGGGCGGTGAGCGGCGTCGTGGTGAGGGGACCGGAGGCGCGGGTTTGCGCGGGGGCGGGTGTGACGGGTGCCCGGGTGGGCACGCCGGGGGGCAGGGCGGCCCGGGCGCGCTGGACCTCGACCGGCTTCTGCTCGCGGGAGCAGGCCGGCAGGACAAGCAGGCTCGCGAGCAACACGCAACGGATGGAACCCGTAAGCATCAGGTGACCTCGATTCGTGGAACGGTGGTGGGGGTCGCGCAGTCACCGGACGCATGAGGGTCCGGGAAACCTCGCGGCGAACCGGTGATGTCCTAACAAAAAGAAACGCCCCGACTTCATTCAAAGCCGGGGCGTTCGTGAAACGGGGATTTGCTTAGTACAGACCCCACTCCTGCACGCTGGCCGGGGCGTTGTCCACCTTCAGGTTGTCCACCAGCACGAACTGGTCGGCCGGGGCGGCCGACAGGCCGGTGTTGATGTCGCTGAAGCCGATGAAGGGCTTGTTGGCGGTGGCGGGAATCGTCGCGGTGCCGATGGCGACGAAATTGGCATCCGCGGGGCGCTTGACGAGCACCGTGGCGACCGTGCCGTTGACCGAGAGCTTGATGGTGAGCCACTTCTTGCCGGGGGCGCCGGCGGTCTCAAAGGGCGGGCTGGAGAAGAAACCGGTGGTCGGGTCGCTCCAGACGAGGTCCAGGTTGTTGACATTGGCGCCAAGCGCGCCGCCGAACCACGAGACACCCGCGTTGTTCGCCGCGATGGTGCCGGTTCCCGAATAGAAGCGGTAGTCCACCGATGCGCCTCCCTCACCGCACATGGTGAAGTAGAATCCGTCACCGGCGATGGACGGGGCGGTCAGGGCCCTGGCCGCGATTGCCGTGCCGTTGGTGGCGCCGAAAAGCAGCATGTTCGTGGAACCCGTGCCGCCGCCGGCGTCACCGGTGTAGTTCTGCCAGCAGTCCCAGGTCATGGCCCAGTTGCCGCCGGTGATGGTCGCGTTCGGGTAAACATCCACGGCGTCGGTGTCCGTGGCGTCCACGAGGTTGGCGTTCAGGCGCAGCACCTTCTGCGTGCCGCCAACGGTGTTCGGGGCGGAGGGAATGGTGACCGCCGCACCGCCGGCCTGCACGTGGGTGGACGAGTCATAGTTGAAGTTCGCGTTGGCGTCGTTGGTGCTGCTTCCGATCGTCACAACGAAATTCGCCGACTGGTCCGTTTCGAAGTTCGCGGTGAACTGGGCGGAACTGACGACGGGCAATGCGAAAGCGGCAATTCCCAATCCGATTGTGCGAGACAATGATTTCATAGATGTGGCACTCCTTTTCGCGGAGAATTTAAGAATGTTATTATGTATCTGCGCGACCGTGGTGCGTCAAGCAGAGTTTTGATGACGGGAGCGATTCGGAGAAGAAACCGGAAGTAATCAGGATATCGAATTTTCACAACAAAACCAATTCCAACATTTCGGTTTCCGTGCTGGATCGAAACGAAACCCGGTGTGGGAATCGGGGGGGCAGTTCAGCCGCCCCGTCGATCCCCTTGCCTTTTGTCCCCCACAATGCGACGCAAACTGAAAAAGGAGCCAATGCCATGCGCCTGACCATCCTGATGCTGGGTGCCGGAGTGATGTTGACCGGATGCGGACAGCGGGCCGCCGATCCCCCACCGGCCGAACGCCCGGACACCACCGTTGCCGGGGAGAGGAAGGATGTGCCCAAACCGGCAAGGAGGGCGATTGCGCCGCGGACATCGGCCGCCCCAGCCGACACCGTCGTTTCCGCACCGGCCGCGGTTGTGCCATCGGCAAGGTCTACGACTGCCCCCGCGGCGGCGCCTGCCGCGACCGCGCCCCGTTTCGCGGCCATATCGCCGCCGGAGATGACCTTTGGAAAGGTTCCCACCGTGGAAATCACGGGCAAGAACCTCGAAGGCGCCACCTTGCTGCTGCAGACCGAAGAGGAGGCCATGGCACTGAAACCGGTGGAAGCATCGGACGGGCGGATCGTGCTCTGGCGGGAAGGTGCGCCGGACCCCCTGGCACCGGGCACGTATTCGGTGGTCATCGTGGGAAAGGACCGCCAGCAGGTGATGGCGAAAAATGTCTTCACGGTGCGTCCGGCGGCAAAACCCTAATCGGCAACAAGGTCCGTTTCGCAGGAATGGCGGGAGCCCGGGAACCGCGTTTTCTTTGCGGCTGAACGAAAACTGCTTCGTTTTCCAGTCGGTTTTTCTTGCAAAAGGGCCTCCGTCCCAAGGAGATTGAACGGTTGGAGAGTCCGTGCCATCCGGCGGACCCCATCAGGATTCCATGAAAGGAAACGGGTTAAAATAATGCGGACTATTTCGATTTTCAAGACGGCGGTGGTTTCCTGCCTGATCGTCGGGGCGGCCTCCTGGGCCCCGGCCGCCACGCGCACCTGGCAGGTGGCTTCGGGCAACTGGGGCGACACGGTGAACTGGAGCGGTGGCGCGGTGCCCGGCGTGGGCGACGACGCGGTGATTGACGGTTCGGTGACGGCGAATGCCGAGATCAACGCGGTTCCCACCACGACCATTGACCGCCTGATCGTCAAGAACAACGCAACCACAACGCTGACGGCCACCGGCGCGGTGACCGTGACGCTGGGCGGCGTCACCAACGTGCTGCAGGTATCGTCGGGAAGCACGCTCATCCTGAGCAACCCCCCGACCGTTTCAGCGACCATCATTGTGAACATCGCCAGCGGCAGCACGGCCAGCATTGACGGTGACATCGTGTCGGCCCCGACGGTCGCGGCCAACCCGCACCGCGTGGTCAGCAATGTGGCCGACGCGCTGCAGTTCAACTCCGGCTCTTCCTTCGCCATGGCCCCCACGACGACCGGCGCGGGCGGCGGTTTCGGCGCCAGCCCGACGGCGGCCAATTCCTCGTCCATCGCCAACGGCATCCGCTTCAAGGCCGGCTCGACCTTTTACCAGGGCGGTTACAAGGACGGGCGGCGCCCGGGCGGAACGGGATCGAATCCATTCTCCCTGACGGCCCCTGCCTCGATGGTGGTGTTTGACTCGGGCAGCACCTATGTGAACCTGGGCGGACTCCCTGCAAGTTCCGGCCGCACCTACGCGAACTTCGTGTGGGCGGACGGCTACGGTGCGGCCCGGACCTTCGGCGGAGGCACTCTGTGCACGATTCTGAATGACTTCACGATCGCCAAGCCGACCGGCCTCCTTTACAGCGGGGTGGCCCTTGCGCCGGGCACGATCTCATCCAGCCAGACGCCGTTCACGATCAACGGGAACTTCACGATCCAGCAGGGTGGCGCCCCGTTCACTGACGCGGCCGCCCCCGCGGCGCTCAGTGCGTTTACGGTCAAGGGCAATGTGAGCATCGCCCAGCCCAACCTGTTTGTGCCGAGCGCCAACGCGAACCGGGTTTATGTCCTGGAAGGCACATCCAACCAGAATGTGAACTTTGCGCAGAAAAGCCTTTCCAACCTGACCGTCACGAACCCGGCCGGTGTCACGCTGACCAGCGGCGTCGCCGTGCAGGGCAGCCTCACGATGAACGGCGGCAATATCGTGACGGGATCCAACCTGCTGGAGGTCGGCAGCGGCGTCACGACGGTGGGTGCGATCATCCGCAACTCGGGCAACGTGGTCGGCAACCTCAAGCGCTGGGTCGCCGCGGGGACCGGCGCCACCGGCTTCCCGATCGGCGGCGCATCCGATGCTTACGACACCACGGTGACCTTCACCGCGGCTCCTTCTGCGGGCGGCAGCCTTACGGCCTTCTTCACGGCCGGCGCCCCGGGCAACACGGGCCTCCCGCTCTCCGACCTGGACCTGCGCCAGATCACGGGAACGCAGACCAACGGGTTCTGGACGGTCAGCGCCGGGGACGGCCTGACGGGCGGCACCTATGACCTGGCGCTGCTGGCCACCGGGTTCTCCAACCCGGGAAGCGATGCCTTCCTGCGCATCGTCAAGCGGGCAACAGCGGGGCCGTGGACGGTGGACGGCGCACCGGGCACCAACGCCTTCCCGCTCATCGCCCGCACCGGCCTGTCCGGTTTCTCGGAATTTGCCGTGTCGCAGCTGACGCTTTCCGCGGTCAGCGAATGGAACCAATTCTGAGGCATGTTTGGCGGCCGCGCAGCTTGGCGCGGACCTGAATCGGGCGGGAAGACTTCGGTCTTCCCGCCTTTTTTCTTGGACTGTCGGGTTCGCCGGGCCGCCCCGTGGCGGGCGACAGTGAAAACTGCCCGGACGATACCCGCTGGAACTCCGTCCTGCTTTTCGTTGCACGCCGGTTCTTTCGGTGGTTGCCATCGGTGAGCAAATCCTGATTTCCGGTTGGAGCCGGGGATCGCAACACAGGGGTGCGTGATGGCGGGTGGAATACGGTTTATGCTGGCGGCGGTTGTGGCCATTACGGGGGGATTGCGCAACGGCACCGCGCAGGGCGGCGCCTGGTCGGTGCTCGTCCCCGAATCGGAGATTGTGGCGGCCGCGGGAGGAACGGCCTCCGGACTGGGGGCGATGGCGACGAACGGGGCGGGGCTGCTGGCCGCGGTGAACAACAACGGGACAACCCGGCAGATCCTGAGGGTGGATCTTTCGAAACCGGCGGGGAGCCGGGTGACGGTTGCGGTGACGGCGGCGGACCTGGCCGCCGCGCTTGCGGCCGGCAACGGGACGGCGACCGACCCGGCCGCCACGGCGATCCGGGTGTCGGCGCTCGGGTTCACCGCGCCGGGTTCCCTGGTTGCCCTGCTGGATTCGCCGACGGGAATGCACGGGGCGCTGGTGGTGATCCAGCCGAACGCGCCGCACACGATCCGCTACCTGTGCGGCGACCACGATGCGACAATCAGCCCGGTGGAGGGATCCGACGGGATGGCTGTCGTGGGATCGAAGGTTTACGTGGTGCTGAATGATTCGCTCGGTTCGGCCCAGGGCGACGTGGTGATGGCGGTGGACACGGCATCACCCCAGGCCGACGGCACCGCGCCGGCGACGGTGGCGGTGAACCAGACGCCGCTGATGGGGGCCACGGGGGATATCCCATCGAACATGGGGCTGAACGGCGCGGCGGACAACGGCGCGGGACACCTGCTCGCCACGAACAGCGGCACGACCCTGGCCACGGACAACGTGGTGCGGCTGGACCCGGCGGCGGGCACGGCGGCGACCCATGTGGCGGCGACGGACATCGAATCGGACATCGGGGCCACCGACGTGGGGTTCACTTCCATCGCGGTGGATTCGTCGGGACGGGTCTGGCTGGCGAACATGAGCGGGACCGGCACGGGTGACAACGGGATCGTGATCCTGGACGCGATCTCGCCGCCCACCGCGACGGCCACCCTGCACAGCGAGGGGAAAATCCGCACGGAGGCGGGCGGCAGCAACGTCTTCCTCGCGCCGGGCGCGCTGGCGTTTGACGCCGCCAGCGGGCGCATTCTGGCGTCCAGCGACGGCACCGGGAACAGCGGAATCCTGGCCTACCCGGCCGTGACCGTGAGCCGCGTGGCGGGCTGGGAGGTTTACTGACCCGGGCAATCGGGGCCGGGCGCGGCTCCGCCGGCGTGATTGCCCCTCCGCGGTTCTGGCGGCGCCGGCCGCGTTCCTAGAAGATCTCCCAGACGCTGATGCCGGCCGGTACGGAACTGTTCACGGACGCCGGGCTCGGTGGCCACACGTTCCAGTCGGCAGCCGTGTCGGTGTCGGCCGAGGCCGCATTGCGCGACAGCGTGCGCTGGGGGTTGGTGACGCCGTTGAATCCGCCCGCCAGCCCGCTGAAGGCCGTGCCCGGGGGCGGCGTGTCGGGCATTCCCTGCGGGGTGACGGCATCCCACTTCGCGTAATCCTGGGCCAGGCCGTACGGGTCCATGAGGGCGGCGGAACCCGCCCGCGCCGGATCCCACGGGATGTTCGACCCGAGCAGCAGGCTGCCGGCGGCCGGCGAGGGATTCTGGTCATGGGCCACGGCGTAGCCGTTCGCCGGGATGGAAAGGCCCGCGAGGGGCAGGAATCCCTGGTAGCCGTTGGCGTCGGCCCAGCGGAGCGTCCACTGGTTAAGGCTGAACGGGGACGCCCCCGGGTTCACGAACTCGACCCAGTCGGTGGCCCCGTTGGCCACCTCGTTGATGCGGACCGGGTACGACGGGAAGCGCGCAACCCCGTCCAGGGTCTGCGTGGGATCAAAGGTGTTCTGGGCGTTCTCGGGCAGGGTGTTGGGGCTGGGGAAAAGGCCGTCGCTGGTGGTGACCACGGCGAACGCCATGCTGCGGGGGTTCGCGTTGCCGAGCTGCGTGAGGGGGATGGCGACCTCGAAGCCGCTGGGCGCGGCGATGGAGGTGCCGGCCGCGCCGGGAGAGGACTGGAATCCGGAACCGAAGGCCAGTGAAGCCTGCAGCTCGGCAAAAGACGAGGCGCTGCCGGCCACTCCCCCGCTCCCGAAGCCGTATGCCTTCCAGGTGAGCGGGCTGGTGCCGTCCACGATGACCGCGGCGTCGAACCCGACGCCCTGCGTCACAAGGGCTGGAGACAGGATGAAACTGGATCGCGACACCTTCTGGCGCTGGGCATCGGCGATGTCGGAGAGGTCGAAGGGCGTGGCGCTGCGCTTCATGCCGGTGCCGCCGGTGGAGTCCGTGTCGATGTAGAGGATGGTGCAGTTGTTGTTGGGGTCGCCGCCCATGAACATGTCGCCGCGCACGGCCAGGTAGAGCGTGTTCCCGGCGACGCGGGCGTGGAACTCGGTGAGGCTGCCGTCCGCGCCGAAGTCCGCCACGGCCGGGTTGAGGCCGGCCCCGTCGGCCGCGGAAACGGCGAGCGGGGCGCGGTTGAAGAACTCGGTGATGTTGCCGTCGATCGCGGGAACCGCCGGGGGCGGGGGCTCGGCGGGATAGCCTGTCACCGAAACCGTCGTCTGCGCCTCGCGGGGAATGCCCGTGCCGTCGAGGCCGGTCGCCGCGATGGCGCGGATGGTGTAGTCGCCGTTGGGCAGGGCGATCCCCGTGAAGGAGTCGCTGCGGGTGAAGCTGTCCACCGCGCGCTGGAGCGCCACGGAAACCGACGGCGGATCGTTGACGGCGGCGATGAGCTGCTGGCCGGCGGGGGTGACCACGAAAGCCTGCACGCTGCGGGCCGTGGTGTCGGTGTTGACGCTGACCGCCAGGTTGGCCGGGGCGTTGAGCACCGTGCCGGGCAACGGGCTGGAGATGATGCACTGGGGGCCCAGGACGGTGCTGGGGACCGTGACCAGCGAGGAGACGGAATTCTCGGGCAGGCCGCCCAACTTGAGCTTCGCCCGGGCCTTGAAGCTGTGGGGCCCGTAGCCGTAGCCGCGCCACACGAAACGGAACTCGTCCCAGGTGTCGGCCAGGTTCTGGTCGTTCTGCACCAGCCGCCCGACCGGCGGCAGCAGGGAGGCGTTGTAGGGCTGGGCCGTGAGGGTGACGCCGTCCACGTCGAGCCACACGTCGTAATCGGCCGGGAAGGAACGGCCGACGTTGCTCACGCGGACGACGATTTCATTCGGGTAGGCGCGATCGGTGATGTTCGTGGGCAGCGGCTGGAAATCCACGGCGGATGAGGAGGGGTTCTGGTCCATGCCGAGGGACATGTCGGGCTCGGGCACGGCCGCACCGACGGGCTCGAAACGGGTCACGCTGGAATTGCCGGTGGGCTCAAACGCCACGATCGTGATGTTGTGGGTGCCGCTGGTGATGTTGTTCCAGTCGAAGCGGAATTCGTCCCGGTCCACCTTCTGCATCTTGTTCGCCCCCGACACGTTGCCGAGGAAATTGTAGCCGGCGGACTGGTCGAAGAAGACATGCATGGAATCCGCGGTGCCGTCGGGGCATCGAGCCACCACGGTGTAGGTCTTGCTCAGCACGTCGCTGGTGCCGGTCGTGCCGGGGTAGGTGAGGGTGACCGGGGGAGGCGTGCGGTCGAGGTAGAGGACCGACCGCTTGGAGCCGTAGGCGGCGGGGGACCCCGGCGCCCGGGGGGTGAAGGCGATGGTCTCGAGGTAGTGCGGCCCCTCGGCAAGACCGGTCGTGCTGACGGTGAGCTGGTAGGCACCCGAACCGCCGCCGGAGCGGGGACTGGCCGAGCCGGTGAACTGCTCGAAGCCGGCGAACTCGCCGCCCGTGAGGAACAGGCCCGCATTCGCGTCAATGGGCACGCCGCCGTCGAGGCGGACGAGGGCGTTGTCCTCGGCGACCGCCGGCGACGTCTGGACGGCCACGCTGAACGTGGTGCCGGTGATGACCTGCATGGGGGTCATGCGGCGCACGCCGTTGGCCACCGCGGTGGTTTCGGCGGCAAGGGTCATGGTGACCGGCGACACCGTCTGCGTCTGGACCGGGGTGGCCAGGCCGTACATGACATAGCCGCGCCCGTGGGTGTTGGAGTTGGTCTTGTTGCGGGGGATGCGGATGGTCGCCTTGCCGTCGCTGCCGACGACCACGGACGAGAAAATGTCGCCGTTGGCGTTGACGACGGGGTCGGCCGCGGTGCCGCTGACCTCCACCAGCGTCACGTTCCGGAAATCGGTGTCCACGGTGCGCGAGTCATATCCGGCATCGCCCCGGTTGCTCAGGCCGACGAGGAGCGAGTTGCTGCGCTCGTGGACGTAGGTGTTCTGGTCGATCCAGCGCGTGCGGTGCGCGCCCTTGGCGTAGCGGCGCGACGCGTCCACCATGCGGGTGATGATGTCGCCGAAATCACCGCCGAGCGCATCACCCCGGCCGTCCTGCGGAAAACTGCGCCCGCTTCCAAACTCCTTGGCGTTGAAGTAGACGATGGGGTAGCCGGGCCGCGTGAGGACGTGGGCGTAAGCCACGTTGAGCCAGCCGGCCCCGGGCTTGTCGTGGCTCTGGGCGAATTGCACGCCGCGGCTGCCGTCGTTGGCATTCCCGTCGCTCGCGTCGATGCTGGAATACTCGAGCTGGCGCATGTCACCGAAGCCGGATGACGCCAGCGAATCGTTCATTTTGAAGTAGAGGGGAAAGTCGAGGACATCGCGGTTGCCGAAGCCGTCCTTGCGGATGTACGAGCCGAGCAGGTCGAAGTTGCCGTCGAAGACCTCACCGAAACTGAAGGGGGTGGTGGGATTCCCGGCCAGGTCGGGTCGGCCGCGCTGCCACACGGTGTTGTCATAGAAATTGGAGAAGAACCAGGTGGGGACGTGCTTCTGGGCGTCGATGCGGAAGCCGTCCGCGCCCACGGACTCGAGCATCCACTGGGCGTTGCGCAGAAGCAGGCCGGTGGCGTTCTCGAGGGTCGGATCGCCCGCCGCGGGGTTCGCCAGGTTGAAGGGATGGATCCCGAGGGAGTTGGCGGCGAGCGCCTGGTCGGGGTAGTAGCGCGCGTTGAGGGGATTGGGTGACTGGTTGGGGATGTTCTGCGCGCCCGCGGTGACCGGGTGGCGGATGAACTGGTGATTCTTGTCCTGCGCGATGTCGATCAGTCCGGCAAGGCGGCCGTTGAGGTCGCCGCCCTCGTAGGCCCCGTGGAAATCGCCGTCCACATCGCCCGGAAGGGTGAGCACGAATCCCGGGTAACCGCCGGCGGCATGAAAGCCCGGGGTGGAACCGTCGCGGAATCCGTTGTGGTTCGGCACATAGTCGAAATAGACGCGAAGACCGGCCGTGTGCGCGTTGCGGACCAGCGAGCGGACGGAACTCTCCGTTCCATACAGGGTCTGGTCAAAGGGGGACCCCAGGTTGAAGCGGTCGTACACGTCGTAACCGACCGAGAACCCGCCGCTGTCCGCCTTGGAAGCCGGCGGAAACCAGAATGCTGTGTAGCCGTTCACGAAGGCGTCCGGCATCTTCTTGTCGATGGTCTCCCAACGGCTCTCGTACCACTGGAGGATGATGTCGTTGGCTCGGACCGCCGGAGCGGCAAGAAGAAGGGCCGCGACGGCGGCGGCCTTGCAGAGGTTCCATCGCATGGGGCAAATCGTCCTGGGGGTTTGAAGATGGCAGGTGGCAACCGCGGCTAACGAAACCGATGGTTGCGCACCGGTTGAAATATATGGCAGTCTTGAAATGGGTTGCAACCATATTTAGACCGATCTAAATTGAGCCCATATAATCCTGCGGGAAGCCGACTTGAGCGCTCTCTATCCGCAAAACACCGGGAAGGGAAAATTACGATCATGCCGAAAATGCGAATCCTCGCGTTCCACATGCTGACCACGGCGGTTTTGGCATCCGTGGTCGCGGTTGCCTCCGCCGCCACCGAGTTGGAGGGGGCGGCCGGCAAGGCACAGGCACTGACCCAACCCGTCCGCCTGACCTTCTGGCAGACGCATAACGCCGAGGAAACCCAGACCCTGAAGGACTTGGTCGCCGGTTTCCAGAAGCGCTATCCCAAGGTGGAGGTGGCCATGGACACGGTGGCCTTTGCCGACGCCCAGGGGAAATTCAAGACCTCGGCCAAGGCGGGCAAGGCGCCCGACGTGTTCCGGTGCGAGGTGGCCTGGACACCGGAAATGGCGGACCTGGGTTACCTGACGCCGCTCGACGAGTTCCTGACCGCCGAGGAGAAAGCCGCCTACCTGCCGGCCCCGATGAAGGCGGCAACGTTCCGCGACGAGGTTTGGGGGTTGCCCCAGGTGACCGACTGCCTGGCACTTCTGTACAACCGTGACCTGCTGAAAAAGGCCGGCGTCGAACCCCCGAAGACTTTTGATGAGATGGTGGCGGCCGGGAAGAAACTGACCGATCCGGCTGCCAGGCGCTACGCGTTCGCATTCCCGGCCAACGACAGTTACTTCATGCTGCCGTTCGTTTGGGGATTCGGCGGCGGTCTGATCGCCGACGACGGCAGGACCATTCTCATCGCCAACGAAGGCTCGGTGAAGGGGTTGCAGTTCATGCTGGACCTGCGCGCCAAGGAGAAGATCGTGCCCCCGGTCTTCGACATCGCCAACGACTATAACAACCAGCTGGAGGACTTCAAGGCGGGGCGGCTGGCCATGATCTTCATGGGTCCGTGGGCGACGGCCAACATCCTGAGCGGAAGCGCCTTCAAGGATCCGGCGAACCTGGGAGTGGGCGCCATCCCGGCGGGTCCCGGCGGCAGCGGTTCGCCCATCGGCGGGCACAATTACGTGATCAGCGCCGGATGCAAGAACCCCGAACTGGCCTATCTTTTTGTCAGTTACCTGAACGAGCCGGAAAACCAGGCCCGGTTCACGGTGAAGAACAACCTGCTGCCGACCCGCAAAGCCGCGTACGACCTGCCGGAAGTGAAAGGCAACCCGCTGGTGCTGGCATTCCGCGAGCAGGTGGAGAAGGCCCGCGTGCGTCCGCTCATCCCCCAGGCGGGAAGCCTGTTCCCGCCCCTCACATCGGCCTACCAGGACGCGCTTCGGGGCACCAAGGGCGCCAGGGATGCCATGGATGCCGTGGCGCGGGAGTGGAAGCGGCTGGTGGAGAACTAGCCCGGCCGCCGGCGGGACGGCCGGCCGTCAGCGCAGTTTCAGGCTGCTCAGGCCGATGAGGGCCAGCAGGGCCGTGATGATCCAGAACCGCGCGATGATCTTGCTCTCCGGCATTCCCTTGCGTTCGTAGTGGTGGTGGATCGGCGCCATCAGGAAGACGCGCCTCTTGAACAGCCTGAACGATCCCACCTGAAGGATCACGCTGATCGCCTCGAGGACGAAAATCCCCCCGATGATGCCGAGCAGGATTTCCTGCTTCGTGATCAGGGCCACCGTGCCGATGATGCCGCCGAGGGTGAGGCTGCCGGTGTCGCCCATGAACATGTCGGCCGGGTACGCATTGAACCACAGGAACCCGAGGCAGGCCCCGGTGAGGGCCCCGAGGAAAACGACCACCTCGTCGGCGCGCGAGACATACGGCAGCATGAGGTACGCCGCGAGGTTCTTGTTGCTGGCTATGTAGCAGACGACCATGAACGCGAGGCTCACGATGGTCATGATTCCGATGCACAGGCCGTCCAGCCCGTCGGTGAGGTTCACGGCATTGGACGAGGCGATCAGCGTGACCACCGCGTACAGGATGAAAAACGCCCCGATGGCGGGATACACGGTCTTGAAGAACGGCATCAGGACATAGCCGTAGCCCCGGTAAGGCTCCAGGGGGGTCATGCCGGATTCAAACCAGGTGTATGTGACCGGGGCCACGCTGGAATCACCGAACAGGTAGAGATAGGCTCCCACGAAAAGGCCGAGCACCAGCTGGCCGAGGATCTTGAAACGCGGGGCGAGCCCGTCCGCGTTCTTCTTCGTGATTTTCAGGTAGTCGTCCAGGAACCCCACGGCGCCGAAGCCGAAGGTGACCAGGATCAGCAGCCACACGAGGGGGTTGAGCAGGTCGCAGACCAGGATCACGGGGATGATCATGGCGACCACGATCAGGATTCCTCCCATGGTGGGCGTGCCGGCCTTTTTGCCGTGCATCTCGGCAAGGTCCGGGGCGCCCTTGATGCTGACCGTCCGGATCGGCTGGCCCGCCTTGAGGGCGCGCAGGGCCGCGATGACGCGCGGCCCGAGGCGGATGGAAATGAGCAGCGCGAGGATCAGGGCCACCGCCGCGCGGAGCGTGATGTAGCGGAACGGGTTGATGTAGAGCCAGCGGTGCTGGTGGGCGAAGTCGAGCAGGTGGTAGATCATGGGCGCGGTCCGGGAGCCGGTC
>JADHEF010000317.1_pt1 | contig 56178 bp, 57 predicted proteins | sample 8952391 | NCBI WGS metagenome assembly JADHEF01 (sample SAMN16124439, study PRJNA663245) | bioreactor sludge metagenome | isolation source: sludge (nitrite) | place: India:Bengaluru | collected 2019-02-28 | reverse complement strand
CGTCAACGACTATTTCCAGCGTCGACGACATTGGCATTCATGCGATTGCCCTGGATGATTGCCCTGCCGGGGAGCGAAGGCGTGCTTCTGATGCTAAGATTTATTGGTTCCCCGCACGCCAATAGGTGAATCCCATGTCTGACACCGTTCTGCAAGAGGTTTTCCTCGGCCGCCAACCGATTCTCGACCGCAATCAGCAACTCTTCGCCTACGAACTCCTGTTCCGTAGCAGCAAGGCCGAGGACGGCAACTTTGCCAGTTTTGTCGACGGCAACCAGGCGACGGCGATGGTCATCACGCATGCCTTCACCGAGTTTTCGATGGCCGACGCGCTCGGACCGTACCAGGGATTCATCAAGGTCGATCAGGGCTTGCTGTTCAGCGATCTGATCAACGCGTTACCGCCACACTCAGTCGTGCTCGAGATCCTCGAGACTGTCGCGCAGACGCCGGAGATGATCGCGCGCTGCGAACAATTGCGCTTCGCCGGCTACATCCTCGCGGTGCGCGAGCGGCCCGAGTCGCTGGACCAAAATCGCCAGCTCCTGAAACTCGCGCAGGTGATCAAGATCGACATCAGCCGCATCGAACCGGCGCGACTGCAGCAACTCGTCACCAATCTCAAGCCGCTGGGCAAGACGCTGCTCGCCGAAAAGGTTGAGAGCGTCGAGCAGATGAAACTTTGCCACGACCTCGGCTTCGACCTTTTCCAGGGCTACTACTTCGCCCGCCCGACGGTGATTAGCGGCAAGCACCTGCAGGCGTCCGAACTAGCGCTGATCCGTCTTCTCGGTCTGTTGAGCCACGACGCCGACATCGGCGAGATCGAAAAGGTGTTCAAGCAGGAGCCGGTGCTGACGGTCAATCTGCTGCGTCTGACGAATTCGGTCGGCAGCGGCATGGCGACGCGCATCACCTCGCTGCGCCACGCGATCACGATTCTCGGCCGCCGGCAATTGCTGCGCTGGCTTCAGTTATTGCTTTATAGCGGCTCGTCGAGCAATGCGCCGACCGTCAATCCGCTGCTGCAGCTGGCGGCGACGCGCGGCCGCCTGATGGAGCTATTGGTCGACAAGGCACCCGAGATAAAGGAAGGTGGCCGCGAGCTGATCGACCAGGCGTTCATGGTCGGCATTCTCTCGCTGATGCCGACGCTAACCAGCGTCAGCATGGACGAAGTGCTGGCCCAACTGCCCGTCGCCAAACCCGTTCAGGACGGATTGCTCAACCATAGCGGCATCCTTGGCAATCTGCTCACCTTGATCGAGTCGCTCGAGAACGAGGATCACGCAAAAGCCGACGAAATCCTCGTCCGTTTGCCCGACATCGATGCGCACTACGCCAACAACTGCCTGACACGCGCCTTGACCTGGGCCAACAACCTGGCGCGCGAACCCGCTACGTGACGCGCCGCTCCGCCTGCCAACACACGCCCGGAACCCTCTTCACCCTGACTGAATGACTGACGCAACGAATCCAGCGAACACGCTGCTTTATCTCGGCCGCCAGCCGATCCTCGGTCGCGAGCAACAGCTGCTCGCATTTGCGCTTGTATTGCAGGAAGGCATGATCGCCAGCGAAGCTACCGGCGAGAAGGTCGACAGTCCCCTCGCGCAAGCCTTTGCCGCACCCGCGAGCGAGCAGCCGCTCGGCCCTTATCGCGCTTTCATCCAGGTCGATCGCGACTTCCTCCTGAGCGAGCTGATCGAAACGCTGTCGCCGGCGCTCGTCGTGCTCAAGCTCAAAGCCGGGCTCGCGCCGACCGACGAGGTGGTAGAACGCTGCCGCCAGCTCGTCGGCAAGGGTTTCGTGCTGGCCGTGCACGACAACTGCGACACCAACGGCGGGGTTGACCGCGCGGCGGCGCTCATCCAGCTCGCCGAAATCGTTGCGATCGACGTGGCGGCGGCCGACGCGGCCGCACTCGCTGCGCGCATCGGCCAACTGCGTTCCGGCAACAAGAAGCTGCTCGCGCAGAACGTCGAAACTGCCCGCCAGCTGGAACTCTGCCAGTCGCTCGGATTCGATCTCTTTCAAGGCTATTTCTTCGCCCGTCCGGCGCTCAATCTGAGCCAGAAGCTGAAACCGGCGCAACTCTCGCTCATGCGCCTGCTCGCGCTGGCGATGGAAGACGCCGACACGCGCGAGATCGAAAACGCGTTCAAACACGAACCGGGGCTCACGCTCGATCTGCTGCGCCTGACCAACTCCGCCGCCAACGGTCTGGCGACGCGCATTACCTCGCTGCGCCACGCCATCGCAGTGCTCGGCCGGCGCCAGCTGCAACGCTGGCTGCAACTCCTCATCTACGCCAATGCCGATTCCGGCAAGGCGAGCAAGGAACCGCATGTCGTCTCGCCGCTCCTGCAGCTGGCCGCAACGCGCGGCCGCCTCATGGAGTTGCTGGCCGATTGCGTGCAAGGCGGCAACCGTGAGTTTGCCGACCAGGCCTTCATGGTCGGCATCCTCTCGCTGATGCCGACCTTGCTCGGCACCGCGATGACGGAGATCCTTGCGCAACTGCCTTTTGCGCAGCGTGTCGGCTTGGCGTTGACCGAACGTAGCGGCCAGCTTGGCCAACTGCTGACGCTCGTTGAAGCCACGGAACACGCCGACCAGAACGCGCTCGCCGAAGCGCAGCGCCGGCTGCCGGCGATCAACACTCGCTTGCTCGACAGCCGGCTTGCCCAGGCTATGACATGGGCGAACAACGTCGGGCGCGAACAGGACTCTTCCGAATAGACCACCATGACCGACTCCGCCACAAGCCAGGCCTTGCTCAGCCGCCAACCGGTTCTCGACGCCAGGGAGGACCTCGTCGGTTACGAACTCATGCTGCAGGCGTCGCCCGCGATCACCGCCGCATCGCGCGCCGCAGCCCTGGTTTGTGCCGCTTATGCCGAACTCGGCATCCGCAGCGCACTCGGCCGCAACACGGCCTTTCTGCGCGTAGACCACGACTTCCTGCACGGTGACGCGATCGAAGCGCTGCCCAACGACGCGGTCGTTCTTGAGCTTGTGTTCAACGGCGTACCGGACGAAGCGATGCTGGCCCGCTGCCGAGCCCTGCGCGAGCGCCGCTATTCTCTTGCACTCGCCGACTACCAGGGACTCGACGAGCGCAGCCGCCCGCTGCTGACGCTGGTCGACATCATCAAGATTAACACCGCTACGCGCGACGCCGATGCGCTGCGCGAACTCGCCGGACCGCTCGTTCATCTGCCGCTCAAGCTGCTCGCCGAGAGCGTCGAGACGCGGGAGACGATGGAGCGCTGCCGTACGCTCGGGTTCCAGCTCTTCCAGGGCCACTACTTCGCAAAACCGGAGATCGTCAGCGGCCGCCGGCTCTCGGCGTCGCAGGCCAGCCTCATCCGCCTTTCCAATCTCGCCGGACGCGACGCCGACACCGGTCGCATCGAGGAAGAGTTCAAGCGCGAAACGGCGCTCGCCGTCAGCCTCCTGCGCATCGTCAACTCGGTCGGCTTCGGGGCGACACGCAACGTCAGTACCATCCGCCACGCGATCACGCTGCTCGGCCGGCGCCAGCTGCAGCGCTGGCTGCAACTCCTTTTGATGGCGCCCACTGGAAAGACACCGGACGCCAGCCGCTCGCCGCTTTTGCAGGTCGCCGCGCTGCGCGGGTGGATGATGGAACTGTTGATCGAACATGCACACCCGCGCGACCGCACGCTCGCCGACCAGGGTTTCATCACTGGCATCATGTCGATGATGCCGGCCGCGCTTGGACTACCGGTGCAGGAAATCTTCGAGCAGATCGCGCTCGAGCCGGAAGTCAGGCTGGCACTGACCGAGCATCGGGGACCTCTGGGCCAGATCCTCGACCTGCTCGAGTGCTACGACAACGAGGACGGCGACGGCTGCCAGCGCATCCTGGACGAGCTGGCAGGCGTCGGCATCGATCACCACCGGCTCAATGTGGCCCTCGCGGATGCGCTACGCTGGGTCAACGGCGGCGAGGAATAGCGCTGCGGAGACCGAGTCAGCGCATGTCTTCCGGCAGCGAGTTGCGATTGATCGCCGCTTCGCTGCCGTAGTACTTCGCCATCAGCTGCAGGTAGGTGCCGTTCGCCTTGATCGCGGCGAGCCCTTCGCGAAAGCGGGTGCCGTACCGGTTGTCGGGGTCACGCTTCTTCGAGCAGACGAGCGACACGTCGCCACGGTTGAAGGGCTGGGTGAAACGGTAGTTCGCGGCTTCGTCGGGGAAGAGCGTATTCATGTACATCATCCCTGTCAGATCGACGATCGCCCAGACGTCAATGCGTCCCAACTGAAGCTGCCTGGCTGACCCATCGTGCACGTTGTTGGCGACGAGGTGCAGGCTTGGCGTCATCTCGAGGAAGCGCATGATGCCGCTTCCTCGCAGCACGCCGATGGCGTAGCCGGCCATGTCGCCGGTGACGCCGTAGTTGATGCCTTCCGGATAACGCCGCTGGTCGTACATGAAAGTCTGCGTCACGTACTGCACGACTGACGAGACGGCGACGTTCGGCGCCACGTCCGGCGAAGAGAACAACACGGTGCCGCCGATGCCGCACACCGCCAGGCCGTCGCTCACCGCCTGTACCATGCGCAGTACCGGCAGGAACTGCACTTCGACGTCGACCTGCGCGGCCTTGAACGCGGCGACGACGAGGTCGCCACTCAAGCCCAGACCCCCTTTGTCACCATCGGGATCCTTCTGGTAGATCGGCGGGTACTCAAAGGCGACGACGACAATCTTGTCGTCGGCCGCAATCGCGTCGGCCACAAGAGATGTGGTCAAAAGCACCCAAGCCAGAATCTCACGCATCGACGATCCTCTCGCGCCGCATCCGCCTCCATCCAATCTAGTCCAAAACCGCCCAAAGGGAACACCGCCCCGATTCCCCGACGCGAGTCCGTCCGATATGATTGACGGCGTTGGTTCCGGTACGGCAGGGACTATTGTTCAGTCTGGGATCAGTATGACATAGGGGAAACACCGCGCGCATCGGCGCCGTCGTACCACCAAGACTCATGCCGGCGCGGGCACGACGGGATCGCGCGCAGATCAGGAAGGACGAACCAAGCACTTCTCGCTCGCGAAGAATCTGAACCGCAAAGGCACCGAGTCGGCGCTCGGTTTTGCGGCGCTCGCGCAAGCCGGCATTGCCGTCGCCGTCCTGCTGTCGCTCGCGTTCGTCGGCACCGAAGCGGCTCGCACACCGGGCACAGCCCTCTTCCTGATCGCCTGCCTCCTGCTCGCCAACGCCGGTCTTATCGGCCTCTACCTGCGGCTACGCAGCATTCGCGAGTCGTCGCGCCGGCTTCGTCTGCTGGCCGACATGAACGTGCAGGTCAACCGCGAGATCCTCCTCAACGAGAACATCGAACTCATCTACCGCACCATCCTCGACTACCTGTTCAGCATTTTCAATACGGTCAATACCGGTTCGATCCTGATTCTCGGCGACGACGGCTACCTGACTTTCGCCGCCTCGCGCGGTTTTACCGAGGAGTACGTACGCGGTTTCCGACTGAAACTGGAGGACGCCTTTCTCTACCAGGAGACCAACGGACACATCACGGAGACGCGGCTGATCACCAGCGAGACGCTGGCGCGGCTGGTCACCATGTTTGACCCGGGAGACTGGGAGTACAACTCGGTGGTCAGCGCACCAATCTTTGTCGGTAAGCGACTGTTCGGCATCCTCAACCTCGACTCCGATCAACCCGGCACCTTCGACGAACGCGATACCGCGATCGTCGAACGCTTCCGGGCGCAGATCGAGGTCTGCCTTCTCGCCCGGGAACAGTACCGGGCCAGCATCGAGCGCTACCACGTCGATTCGCTGACCGGATTGTTCACACGGCGCTATTTCGAGGATCTGTTCGCCGTCTCGCTCGACCGCGCGCAGCGCTACAACGAGCAGTTCGTCATCGCCATCTTCGACGTTGACCGCTTGAAGTACGTAAACGACACCTTCGGCCACCTGGCGGGCGACCAGATGTTGTTGATGATCGCCAGCGCGATCCGCGCCTCCTGCCGCAAGTCGGACATCATCGGCCGCTTCGGCGGCGACGAGTTCGTCGCGCTCTATCACGCCTCCGACAAGGAAATGATGGAGAAGAACATCGCCGGTATTCTCTCTGCCTTGCGCGCCAGGAACGTGAACTTCGGCGACAAGGAGCACCGCCTTGCGTTCAGTTACGGGCTCGCCCGCTTCCCCGAGGATGGCAAGAGCCTGGAGGAGCTGACCGCCGTTGCAGACGGCCATCTCTATGCCATGAAGTCCGAGCACAAGAATTCGTACTGATCGCAGAAAGTCCAGCGGTCAGTCACCGGGCAATGCAACGATAGCCACGTCATTCCGGCGCAAGCCGGAATCCAGTGCGGTATCTCCGCATCAACGGTCGTTTCCTGGATTCCGGCTTGCGCCGGAATGACGGATACGGCGGCCTGGCTTCTCTCCCACGCCGCAACTCATCACATCGCTATTGCAAAACCGGAAGCGTTACCTATAATTAGCAAACGTTTGCGCAAACGTTTGCTTTTCTTGCTAGAACTTGTGAGGGGGTTTGGGCTGTAGGCCCGATCGTTTCCACATTACATACAACAGAGGAGAGTTCTCATGAATACACGTCGCACCGCAGTCAAGTCGCTCGCCATGCTGGCCATTCTCGCCGCCTTCCCGCTGTCGCAAGCCACCGCCGCCGATGCCAAGCCGAAAGTCGCACTGGTCATGAAGTCGTTGGCGAACGAGTTCTTCCAGACCATGGAAGAAGGCGCCAAGGCGCACCAGAAGGCCAACGCCAACGACTACAGCCTGATCGCAAACGGCATCAAGGATGAAACCGACACCGCCGCGCAGATCAAGATCATCCAGCAGATGATCGTCGAGAAAGTCGACGCCATCGTGCTCGCCCCGGCCGACTCCAAGGCGCTCGTGCCGGTCGTCAAGGAAGCCGCCGACAAGGGCGTGCTGGTGGTCAACATCGACAACAAGCTGGATGACGGCGCCTTGAAGGAAAAAGGGCTGGTCGTTCCCTTCGTCGGCCCGGATAACCGCAAGGGCGCGAAGCTGGTTGGCGACTACCTGGCCAAGCAGCTGAAGGCCGGCGACAAGGTCGGCATCATCGAAGGCGTCTCGACCACGTTCAACGCGCAGCAGCGCACCGCTGGCTTCCAGGATGCAATGAAGGAAGTCGGCGCCAACGTCGTCGGCGTGCAGTCCGGCCAGTGGGAAATGGAAAAGGGCAACAAGGTCGCCTCGGCCATGCTGCGCGAACATCCTGATATGAAGGCCCTGCTCTGCGGCAACGACAACATGGCGCTGGGCGCCGTCGCCGCGGTCAAGACCGCCGGCAAGGCCGCGCAGGTCAAGGTCGTCGGCTACGACAACATCAACGCCGTCAAGCCGCTCCTGAAGGACGGCAAGATGCTGGCGACCGCCGACCAGTACGCCGCCAAGCAGGCCGTGTTCGGCATCGAAACTGCGCTCAAGGCGATCAAGGACAAGACGCCGCAAGCCAGCTTGCCGCCGGTCGTCGAAACGCAGGTTGACCTGGTCACCAAGTAACCCGCGTCCGACACGTTCGCATCGCGCCGGCTGCAGCCGGCGCGATGCGCACCAACCGTTTTCCAATACGGGCGCGGCATGCGCCCCAACCACAAGAAAAACGTAATCGGGGACCTTCGCGTACCTCGACACCCCATTTCCCGGAGGAACCTGATGACCGCGATGCCCCTGCTGCATGGCGAAGGTCTCGGCAAAACCTACGTCACGCCCGTCCTCAGCGACGTCACCTTCGACCTCCACGGCGGCGAAGTGCTGGCGCTGGCCGGCGAGAACGGCGCCGGCAAAAGCACGCTGACCAAGATTGTCGCCGGCCTGATTCCCGCCACCGGCGGCGTCATGCATCTCAACGGCCAGCCCTTTCAGCCGATCTCGCGGCGCGACGCCGAACGGCAAGGCGTGCGCATGGTACTGCAGGAACTCGGCCTGATTCCGACGCTCACCGTCGCCGAAAACCTGATGCTCGACCACTTGCCCCACAAGGCCGGGTTCATTCGCCGCGACGCGCTCAATGAGGCCGCCGCGCGCCAGATGGCCAACATCGGCCTGGATACGATCGACCCGCGCACGCCGGTCGGACAACTCGGCGTCGGCCATCAGCAGATGGTCGAAATCGCGCGCAACCTCGTCGGCGACTGTCGCCTGCTGATCCTCGACGAGCCGACGGCGGCACTGACCAGCCGCGAGATCGACCACCTCTTCTCTCAGATCGCCAAGCTCAAGCAGCGCGGCGTCGGCATCATCTACATCTCGCACCGCCTCGACGAACTGCAGGAGATCGCCGATCGCGTGATGGTGCTGCGCGACGGCCGCCATATCGACACGCGTCCGATGCGCGAGGTCAACCAGGACGACATCGTCCGCCTGATGGTCGGCCGCGACGTGCACGAAGCGCTCGACCGGCCGCGTCGTCCGGCCGGCGGTGTGGCGTTGGAAGTGCGCGGACTCGGTCGCGGCGACGTCGTCAAGGACGTCAGCTTCTCGCTGCATCGCGGCGAGATCCTCGGCGTCGCCGGGCTCGTCGGCGCGGGCCGTACCGAGCTTCTGCGCCTGATCTACGGCGCCGATCCGGCCGATGCCGGCGAAGTCCTGCTGAACGGCGCCACGCAGGCCGCCGCGATTCCCTCGCCGATGTCGGCGGTTCGCCAGGGCATCGGCCTCGTGACCGAGGACCGCAAGACGCAGGGCTTGCTATTGCCGCTGCCGATCCGCATCAACACGACGCTCGCCAACATCGGCGCCGTCGCCCGCCGTGGCTGGCTGCAAGGCGACACGGAGAAGCAGCAGGTCGGACGCCTGCGCGACCTCCTTGGCGTACGCAGCCAGTCGATCGAACAGCCGGTCGGCGAATTGTCCGGCGGCAACCAGCAGAAGGTCGTCTTTGCGCGCTGGCTGCACCGCGACTGCGAGGTACTGTTGCTCGACGAGCCGACGCGCGGCGTGGACATTGGCGCCCGCGCCGACATCTACGCGCAAATGGACAAGCTGGCCGAGGCCGGCAAGGCGCTGCTGATGGTCTCCAGCGACCTGCGCGAGCTGATGTCGGTGTGCGACCGCATCGCCGTGATGAGCGCTGGCCGCCTGGTGCGCATCTTCGAACGCGGCGAATGGACGCAGCAGAATCTGCTCGAAGCCGCTTTCAGCGGCCACCTGGGCAGCAGCGCCACGAAATCCGGAAGCGCCGCGACGGCGATCTGACGACACCCAACACTGAATACAAGACATCGAGACTGCCATGACCAATACAACGATGAAAAAGGCCGACGCGGGGATCGGCAAGCTGTTGCACGGCGCGCTGGGCAACTACCTTGGCCTGTTTGCCGCACTGATGCTGATGGTGCTGCTGTTCGGCACCCTCAGCGAGTACTTCTTCACCACCGAAACGTTCGTCACCATCGCCAACGACATCCCGGCCATCGCCGTCACCGCCGTCGGCATGACCTTCGTGCTGATCATCGCCGGCATCGACCTATCGGTCGGTTCGGTGATGGCACTGGCCGCCGCCGTCGCCGGGATCGCCATGGTGCAATGGCACTGGCCGCTGGCCCTGGCCACCGTGCTCGCGATGCTCGTCGGCACCGTTGCCGGCCTGCTCAACGGCGCGATTTCAGTGAAGTGGCGGCTGCCCTCGTTCATCGTCACCCTCGGCATGCTCGAAGTCGCTCGCGGCGCCGCCTACATCGCCACCGGATCGCGCACCCAGTACATCGGCGGGCCGGTCGAGTGGCTGAGTTCGCCCATCCTCGGCGGCGTCTCGCCGGCGTTCGTAATCGCCATCTTCATCGTCATCGCCGCGCACCTCGTCCTGACGCGCACCGTCTTTGGCCGCCACATGATCGGCATCGGCACCAACGAGGAAGCGATGCGGCTGGCCGGCGTCGACCCGCGTCCGGTGAAGATCGCCGTCTTCGCGCTGGTCGGCGCGCTCGCCGGACTCGGCGGCATCATGCAATCGTCCCGCCTTGAGGCCGCCGATCCGAATGCCGGCATCGGCGCCGAACTCGTCGTCATCGCCTCTGTAGTCATCGGCGGCACCAGCCTGATGGGCGGTCGAGGCTCAGTCATCAGCACCTTCTTCGGCGTTCTGGTAATCTCCGTGCTCGAGGCTGGCCTGGCGCAGATCGGCGCTTCCGAGCCGACGAAACGAATCATCACCGGCTGCGTCATCATCGCCGCGGTGATTCTTGACATGTACCGCGAACGGAGTCGCGGCCGTCGCACCTGATCTGTAGAAGAACAAAAGCAAATGGCGAACATAAAGGACGTAGCCCTTCACGCGGGCGTCTCGGTCACCACGGTTTCGCACGTCGTCAACGGCACCCGTTTCGTCAGCGAAACGGCTCGCCAGCGCGTCGAAGAGGCGGTACGCGAGCTGGGTTACGTTCCAAGCGCCGTTGCGCGCAGCCTCAAGCACAACACCACGCGCACGTTCGGCATGATCATCCCGAATAACTCGAATCCGTATTTCGCCGAGATCATCCGCGGCGTCGAAGACCGCTGTTTCGCCGCCGGCTACAACGTCATCCTGTGCAACTCGAACGACGATCCGGAACGGCAGGCCGGCTATCTGCGCGTGCTGGCCGAGAAACGCATCGACGGGCTCGTCCTCGTCGTCACGGGAAGCGACGCGATCGCGCGTGCGACGCTCGGCGGCATCAATATGCCGCTCGTGGTACTCGACCGAGAGGTATCAGGCGTGAGCGGCGACCTTGTGGAAGTGAATCACATGCTCGGTAGCCAGATGGCGACCCGGCACCTGCTCGAACTCGGCCATCCGCGCGTCGCCTGCATCAGCGGTCCGCCGGGACTCTCGCCGAGTTCGCAGCGACGCGCCGGTTGGAAGGATGCGCTGGAGAAGGCCGGCGTCGATCGTACTGAAAGCGACCTCGCACGTGGCGACTTCACGGCACGTGGCGGCTATCTCGCCATGCAGGCCTTGCTCAAACGCCGGCCGCGTCCAACCGCTGTCTTCGCCTGCAACGACCTGATGGCTTTCGGCGCGCTCACCGCCGCCCGCGAAGCCGGGATCGACGTGCCGCAGCAACTGTCGATCGTCGGCTTCGACGACATCGACCTCGCCGCCTTCTCCGCGCCACCGCTCACTACCGTCGCACAGCCGAAGCAGCAGATCGGCACGGTGGCCGCCGATCTGCTTCTCGACCGAGTGAGCAGCACACGAACCGACAACCGCCAAATGATCCTCGACCCCGAACTCCGCATTCGCGCGTCGACCGCTCCCTACCAACCGATCAAGGAAAACTCATGAGCAACCCCGATTTTTCTGGCCGCAAGGACAAGCCCGTCATCGTCGTCGGCAGCCTCAACATGGACCTCGTCATGCGCACGCCGCGCGTGCCGGTAGGGGGTGAAACGCTGCACGGCCACGAGTTCTCGACACTGCCCGGCGGCAAGGGCGCCAACCAGGCCGTCGCCTGCGCGCGTCTCGGCGCCAAGGTCAGCATGATCGGCCAGGTCGGCAACGACGGCTTCGGCACGACGCTGCGCGACGGTCTCGCCGCCGACGGTATCGACGTCACCGGCGTCCTGCAGACGACCGCGGTCGGCACCGGCGTCGCCATGATCCTCGTCGAAGACATCGGCCAGAACCGCATCGTGCTGGCGGCCGGCGCCAACGGCGCGCTCACACCTGCTGACATCGACACCCACGCGGCGCGTATCGGCGGCGCGGCGATGCTCGTTCTCCAGCTCGAAGTTCCGATGCCCGTCGTCCAGCGCGCCATCGAGATCGCCCATGCGGCCGGCGTGCCCGTCCTGCTCAATCCGGGGCCGGCCTCGCCCTTGCCCGATACCGTCTGGTCGCAAGTCGACATCCTGGTACCCAACGAATCGGAAGCGACACTGCTCTCCGGCGTCGAAGTCACCGATGCGGCGAGCGCCTACGCGGCGGCCAGGGTCTTCCGCCAACGTGGGGTGAAATGCGTGCTGATCACGCTCGGCGCCAACGGCGTCGCCGTCGTCGACGACCAGGGCGAACGGCACCTGCCGGCGCACGTAGTCAAGGCGGTCGACACCACGGCCGCCGGCGACACCTTCATCGGCGGCCTCTCGGCCGGCCTCGTCGAAGGCATGGCGATGGACGACGCCGTCGCGCTCGGGCAGCGCGCCAGCGCCCTGTGTGTGACGCGCCACGGCGCGCAGCCGTCGATTCCATACCGCCGCGAGATCGCCTGACGCCAAGCGACGCGCTCACGCTCGTTCGCGTATTGCCATCTGCAGTGGGCGTGTGTATAGTTTAGCAAACGTTTGCGCAAACGTTTGCATCTGACATTTCGGACGCCTATTCCAATCAGATAAGGCGCAAGCACGGATCAAGTTGATCGACTCGAGGAGGAGAAGAACATGCTGAAGCACGTACCGTCTTTTATGGATGCCGAGTTGTTGTGGGTCCTCGCCGCAATGGGGCACGGCGACGAGCTCGTCGTCGTGGATCGCAACTTCCCCGCCCAATCGGTCGCCATGGAAACGCAATCCGGCAAGCTGATCACCCTGGGCGGCATGGATGCGCCGAGTTCGATCGGGGGCATCCTCGAACTGATGCCGCTCGACACCTTCGTCGACGCGCCACTCGCCTGGATGGACCCGGTCGATCAACCCGGCGCCATTCTCTCCGTTCATGCCGACGTGCTCGCCGCGTGCAACAAGGCCGAGGGACGCGAAGTGCAGCACCGCGTCATCGAGCGCCACCAGTTCTACGCGGCGGCCAAGAAGTGCTTCGCCGTCGTGCAGAACAGCGAGAACCGCCCGTACGGCTGCTTCATCCTCAAGAAGGGCGTCGTCTTCGACTAGCCCGCTCAGCTGACCGGCGACACGCCCGTCAGCTGGTTTTCCCAATCGATGTTTCATGTCGGTCGTAGCCGACAGGGTGGCGTTCATCGCCGCGTTTGCAAAAACAGGATTCTGAGCAATGAAGAACTGGTTCTCCGACCGTCAATTAACGTTCCTGATCGCCATGAACGTCGCCATCATCCTGCTGGCGACGGCGTTCTCCGACGGCCTGTTCATTGACATCGACAACCTGCAGTCGATGGGCGGGCAGGTCTCCGAACTCGGCATCCTGTCGATCGCCGTCATGCTGGCGATGATCTCGGGCAGCGGCGGGATCGACCTCTCGGTCGTCGCGCTGGCCAACCTGTCGGGCGTCATCGCCGGCCTGGTCGTCCCACATCTCTTTTCGCCCGATGACGCACCGCTCGCCTTTACCTTGGGCTTCGTCGCGCTGGCCCTGCTGATCGGCGCGCTCGGCGGGCTGGTCAACGGTCTGCTCATCGCGCGCGGCCGGATGACGCCGATCCTTGCCACGCTCGGCACGCAACTCCTCTACGCCGGCCTCGCCGTCGGCCTGACCAACGGCTCGGCCGTGCGCATCGGCTACGTCGAGGAGCTCTCGGCGATCGGCAACGAGACGATCCTCAACGTGCCGGTCCCCTTCCTGATCTTCGCCGCGATCATCGTGCTGGTCGGCGCCGTGTTGAAGCACAGCCCCTTCGGTATCCGCCTCTTCCTGATGGGCACCAATCCGAAAGCCGCGCGCTACGCCGGCATCCCGGAAAGCCGCATGCTGATCCTCACCTACACGGTGTGCGGCATCCTCGCCGCGATCGCCGGCATCATCATCGCGTCGCGCACGTCGAGTGCGAAATGGGATTTCGGCACGTCCTACCTGATGATCGCCATCCTCACCGTCGTGATGGCCGGCGTGAAGCCCGAAGGCGGCTATGGCAAAGCGATCTGCCTGTTCTTCTCGGCGTTGACGCTGCAGGTGATGTCCAGCGCCTTCAACCTGATTGGCATTTCCAGTTTCTTCCGCGACCTGGCCTGGGGCGCCCTGCTGCTCCTGTCGCTGGCCTCCGGACGTTTCGATCTGCGCGCCTTCTGGCCGCAGGCAAGACCAAGGAATTAGAGGTTCTGTCGTGCGGCTCGGTGCGGTGCCCTCCCGTGTCGAGCCGCAAAAAATGAGGGCGCATTTCAACGAGGAGAGGTTCATGAACCGCAAGTTAATCTGTTCCGCAGTAGCCCTTGCTTGCCTTGGTGCCGCCGGCTCGCTGTACGCACAAGACAAGCAGCAAACGATCACCACGGTCGTCAAGATCACCGGCATCGCCTGGTTCGACCGCATGGAAGCCGGCGTCAAGGAATTCGCCACGCAGAACGCTGGCATCAAGACCGAGCAGACCGGTCCCGGCCAAGCCGATGCGGCGCAGCAGTTGCGCGTCATCGAAGACCTGATCGCGAAGAAGGTCGATGCGCTGGCCGTCGTGCCGATCGACCCTGCTGCACTCGAACCCGTCTTCAAGAAGGCCATGGCCAAAGGCATCAAGGTCGTGACGCACGAAGCGGACAACCAGAAGAACACGATGGTCGACGTCGAAGCGTTTGAAAACGCCGCCTACGGCGCGCGCATCAACGACCGCCTCGCCGAGTGCATGGGCCAGACCGGCAAGTGGACCTCCTTCGTCGGTTCGCTCGGCATGCAGTCGCACGTCCAGTGGGCCGAAGGCGGCGCGGCGAACGCAGCGGCCAAGTACGCGAAGATGCAGCTCGTCGACGCCAAGACCGAGTCGAACAACGACGCGACCAAGGCCTACGAAAAGGCCAAGGAACTGCTGCGCAAGCACCCCGACCTGAAGGGCTTCCAGGGCGGTTCGTCGGTTGACGTGCTCGGCATCGGCCGCGCGCTCGAAGAAGCCGGCCTGCAGGGCAAGGTCTGCGTGTTCGGTACGGGTCTGCCGAGCGAAACGGCGAAGTACCTCGAATCGGGCGCCATCACCGGTATCGCTTTCTGGGACCCGAAGGACGCCGGCCTGGCCATGAACAAGATCGCCAAGCTGCTGCTCGACGGCAAGACCGTCACCGACGGCATGGATCTCGGCATCAAGGGCTACGACAAGGTCAAGGTCACCAAGGGACCGGGCGCTGGTCTCGTCGTCAAGGGCCAAGCCTGGGTCGACGCCGACAAGAGCAACTACAAGCAGTATCCGTTCTGATGTTGTAACGGAGATTGAAGTCACCGTCATTCCTGCGAACGCCGGGATGACGATGATAGTGACCCATCATCCTCCGAGAACCTGCTTTACCGCCGCGCGGGTCGAAAGCTCGCGCGGCTGATTCTGACTGATTAACCGCGACTTGATGGCTGGCCTTACATGACCGCAAACGACTCACCGCAATCCACATTAACGACAGCCCAACCGTTCCTCGACGTCATCGGCGTCCACAAACGCTTCGGCGGCGTGCATGCGCTCAAAGGCGTCTCGCTCGCCATCATGCCGGGTGAGATCTATCACCTGCTCGGTGAAAACGGCTGCGGCAAGAGCACGCTGATCAAGATCATTTCCGGCGCCCAGCCGCCGGACGAAGGCGACCTGATCGTTGCCGGACGCCGTTACCACGCGCTCAAACCGCTGGAGTCGCTGGCCGCCGGCATCGAAACCGTCTATCAGGATTTGTCGCTGATTCCGAATCTTTCGGTCGCCGAGAACGTCGCACTGACAGAACAGCTCGTCGCCACCGACGGGCGCCTGCTCCGGCAATTCGACCGCGCCATCCTGAAGCAGACCGCGACGCACGCGCTGGAGGCGGTCGGCCTGCCGAGCGACGCCGATTTCCAGGGCACGCCGGTCGAACTGCTGCCGATCGCCACGCGCCAACTCGTCGCCATCGCCCGCGCCATCGCCACCAAGGCGCGCATGGTCATCATGGACGAACCGACGACGGCGCTCACGCAACGCGAGGTCGATAACCTCATTCGCGTCATCAACGGGCTGCGCGCTTCCGGTGTCGCCGTGCTTTTCGTCAGCCACAAGCTCGACGAGTGCTACGCCATCGGCGGCCAGGTGATCATCCTGCGCGACGGCGAGAAGGTCGCGCAAGGCCCGATCGCCGACTACACCAAGTCGCAGCTGATGCAGCTGATGACCGGCAAGCATCTCGACGGCCGCCGTTACCGCACTGGGACGGCGACTGGCGAAGTCGTCCTCCAGGCCAAGCACCTCGGCGCCAGCGGCGCCTTTGAAGATGTGTCCTTCGAACTACGGCGCGGCGAGATCCTCGGCCTCACCGGCCTGCTCGACTCGGGACGCAACGAACTCGCGCTGGCACTCGCCGGCGTCAGCCCGGCTGACCGTGGCGAACTGTTCATCGACAATGAAGCGCAGCGCTTCAAGACGCCGGCCGACGCTATCGCCAAGGGCATCGGCTACGTGCCGGAGGATCGCCTGAGCGAGGGGCTCTTCCTCGACAAGCCGATCCGCGACAACGTCGTCACCGCCGTCCTCAACCGCCTGCTTGGCCGCTTCGGCATGCTCGACGCGAGCAGGGGCGACGGCCTCGCCGAGCACACGATCAAGGATCTGCAGATCGCCGCGCCGAACATCATGCTGCCCGTGCAGTCGCTCTCGGGCGGCAACCAGCAGCGTGTGCTGATCGGCCGCTGGCTGGCCATCGAACCGCGTGTGCTCGTCCTGCACGGTCCGACCGTCGGCGTCGACGTCGGCTCCAAGGACACGATCTACCGCATCGTCCAGCGGCTCGCCGAAAACGGACTGGCCGTGCTGATCATCAGCGACGATCTCCCCGAACTCCTGCAAAACTGCGACCGGATACTGCTCATGCGCAAAGGACATCTGGCTGGCGAATACGCCGCCGCCAATCTCGAAGAAGCAGCCCTCTACCGCGCCCTCGTCGGCGAAGACAGCCCGGAGGTGGCGGCATGAGCGCGCTGGCCACCACCGCCCAGGCCGCCGGCGCGACGACGGCGACGACTCCGCGCCGCGGACTTTTCGCCCGGCATCCGGAACTGTTCACGCTGCTGCTCATCGTACTGGTCAGCGCGGTCGTCGGCAGCATCAACCAGAATTTCTTCCAGCTCTCGACCGTCTTCGACATCCTGCGCTCGTCCACCGTCACCGGTCTCTTCGCACTCGGCGTCCTGATCGTGCTCGCCGCCGGCGGCATCGACGTGTCGTTCACGGCGATCGCCGTCCTCACCATGTACGCGATCACCAAGGCGGTGCTCGGCTACTGGCCGGAAGCCCCGTTCTTCCTGATCATCGGCAGCGGCGCGTTGATCGGTGCGGCGCTCGGCGCCTGCAACGGCTACATGATCCATCGCCTCAGGGTGCCGTCGCTGATCGTCACCATCGGCACGCAGTACCTGCTGCGCGGTTTCCTGCTGACCTTCGTCGGCACGCTCTTCTTCATGGTTATCCCGCAGAGCATGGACGGCTTCGGGCGCATCGCGCTCTTGAACTACACGGCCCAGGACGGCACCCTGGCGATGCTGCCGGCGTCCGTGCTCGTCCTCGTCGCCGCAGCGGCTGTGACCTGGTTCCTGCTCAAGCGCACGCTGATGGGCCGCGCGATCTACGCCATGGGCGGCAACCTCGCCATTGCCGAGCGCCTCGGCTACAACCTGCGCGTGGTGCACGTCTTTGTCTTCGGCTACGTCGGCCTGCTCGCCGGCATTGGCGGCATCGTCCATGCCTCGACGATCCGGCTGGCCAGCCCGTTCGACCTGGTCGGCACCGAAATCGACGTCATCGCCGCGGTTATCCTTGGCGGCGCGCGCATCACCGGTGGCACGGGAACGGTGACCGGCACCCTGCTCGGCGTCATCCTCGTCACGCTGATCAACAACGTGATGATTCTCGCCGGTGTGCCGAGCACGTGGCAGAAGGCAGTGATCGGCAGTTTCATCCTGCTCGCCGGCGCGGTGTTCGCCACGCGCAAGAAAAAGTAGGGAAATCCCGAACGCCGTCCGGGGCAGCGGCCCGGGCGGCCGCAACGATCAAGGGGTGCCGGTACGCCGGCGCGCCATCCACACCAGGTAGATCATCAGCGCCACGTGCGCGTCGTTGGCGGCATAGCGCAGCTGGCTTTCGCTCAAACGCCGGCTGGCCCAGTTGCTGGTGCCGACCTTCTTCGATTTCTGCAGCTGTTGGCCGAAGAAGTGCGCGACGGCGACCTTCGCGCCGACCGTGCCGCGATGGCCGATACGCCCCTCGCCCCCGCCACGCAAGGCCTCGCCCAGATCGAGCACGGCCGCGAGTTCGATGCCAAGCCGCGACTTCAACGCACTGCGGTCGTTGCCCAGCCCCATGCCGACCTTGAGCACGGTCGGCGACTCGAGGATCGTTTTCAGCACCGGGCTGTACTGCCCCGACGCAACCGGAAACAGGTAGGCCCGCTCGTCCGTCGCCAGCTGGATCAAATGCGGCCCGGTCGACGCTTCGCCCCTGAGGAAGGTCGGTTTCGACTCGGTGTCGAAGCCGATCGCATCGGCGGCGAGCAACTCGGCGCACGCCGCTTCCGCCAGTGCCTCCGAGTCGACAAGGATGATGCGCTCGAGTCCGATGCCCGGATAGCGCGGAAGCTCGGCTGCGCTCGCCACCTCGCTCAACGCTTCGCCCCGTCCAGGGTGGCCATCACCCGCCGCAGCCAGCGTCCGATGTCCTCGACTTCCTCCATGCACACCGAATGCGGCATAGCGTAGTCGTGCCACTCGACGGCGTAGCCGCGCCCGCTCAGGAAGTCGCGCGCAGCGACGCCCAGCACCGGCGCCACCACGTCATCATGCGTACCGTGCGCGGCGAAGATCGGCGTCGACTGGTTGGCTTCGCTCGCTTCGGCGCCCAGCCAGCCGGGATTGGGGATATAGGTCGACAGCGCGATCACGCCGGCGAGTCGGCCCGGATGCGTCAGCGCCGTCGCATACGCGATCGCCCCGCCCTGCGAAAACCCGGCGATGAAGATGCGCTCAGCCGGCACGCCTCGCGCCACCTCCCGCTCGATCAGCCGCCGGATCGCCGCGCGCGACGCAACGATGCCTGCGTCGTCCACCTGCCGGCTTTCGGTATCGAGCGAAATGATGTCGTACCACGCGCGCATCACGTAACCGCCGTTGCACGTCACCGGAATCATCGGCGCGTGCGGGAAGATGAAGCGGACGCCAACACTGTCGTCGAGTCCAAGCTCGGGCACCACCGGCTCGAAGTCCGACCCATCGGCGCCAAGGCCGTGCAGCCAGATCACCGAGAAGCGGGGGTTGGGGGTGGTTTCGATTTCGATTGCGGGGAGTAAATCCTTCAAGGGTGGCTCCAGTAGAGATCTTCCGGGCATTATCGCAGAGCCTTCCCGGAATCGAATCGAGCGTCGGAAGCTCGGCACGGAGCAACTCGCTCGATGGACTGATCCGATGAACAGTTCTGCAGTTGCCGGAAGACCATAAAAGAACTACATTCAGACCTTGTCAAAGCAAAGGGTGAATCCATGCGCTACTCCTCCCAAGTCAAACCCATCAGCTACCTCAAAGCCAACGCGGCGGAGGTGCTCGCCAACCTCTCCGAACAACGCGAGCCTTTGGTCATTACACAAAACGGTGAAGCCAAGGCGGTCTTGCAGGATGTCGCATCCTTCGAGGAGACGCAGGAAACGCTGGCCCTGCTCAAGATCCTGGCGCTGGGGAATCAGGACGTCGAAGCCGGCCGTATCAAGCCGGTTGCCGACGTCGTTAGCCGGCTTCGCGGCAAGCGGGGCGATGCCTGATGGCCAACCGGTCGAACGGATATGAGGTCCAGCTCACGCACGGCGCCGAGCAGGACCTGGAGTCAATTCACGGCTACATCGCCGAATTCGACTGCCTGACCAACGCCAACTACGTTCTCGATCAGTTGATGGAAACCGCGGCCGATCTGGCAAAGCACCCGGAGCGCGGCAGCTATCCGAAGGAGTTGCTGGCGCTTGGCATCAAGGAGTACCGGCAAACGTCGTTCAAACCCTACCGAGTGATCTATCGGGTTATCGAGCGAAAGGTCATCATCTACCTGATCGTCGATGGGCGACGCGACCTGCAGTCGGTATTGGCGCGCAGACTACTCACGTCCTGAGCTGCGGTAGCCTTGCCAATCGTTTCAATCGTTTTCCAATCATCCAACCAACCACCATGAGCCTGCAAACCGTCCGTGATTTCTTCTCCTCCCGCGATCTCGACCTGCCGATCATCGAACTCGAAACCAGTACCGCGACCGTCGCCCTTGCCGCCGAGGCGCACGGCGTGGAGCCGGGGCGCATTGCCAAGACGCTCGCCTTCCGGCTGAGCAGCGGCGAAGCCTTGCTGCTGGTGGCGCGCGGCGATGCGCGCATCGAGCACAAGAAGTTCAAGGAAGTGTTCGGCAAGGGCAAGATGCTGCCGCTCGACGAGGTGGTGGAGTTGACCGGGCATCCGGTCGGCGGCGTGTGCCCGTTCGGGCTGGCGAATCCCCTGCCCGTCTATCTCGACCGCTCGCTGCTCGCCTTCGACGAGGTCTTGCCGGCGGCTGGCGCCGTCCATAGCGCGGTACGCATCAGTCCGATGCAGATGGCGGAGGTAACCGAAGGGGAATGGGTCGACGTTTGCGGGGGCGAGGCGCCGTCCGTTGTCGAAGTTTGAAGCCCGTTCGCCCTGAGCTTGTCGAAGGGGAACGGGCTTCGACAGGCTCAGCCCGAACGGTCGTTGAGCCTTCGTGTTACCGTATCAATAGCTCGGCTTACAGCGCGCGCGCCGAGAGGCGATAGGCGATGCGCAGCGGGACGCCTGCCCTCAGTTGCAGCCCGGTCCGTTTCGCCAGCGGATGGCTCTCCGGCGGCGTCGCAACGCTGGTGAGGTCGAAACAACTGTTGTCCGGCTCGATGCCCAGCGCGTAGTGCGTACCGGCCCACGGCGCGTGCGCACGGCCGCCGTTGCTGATCCAGAGCAAGGCGTCGGGCAGATGCGTCGTATCCCAGTCAAGCAGCACCTCGGCGCCTTGTGCGGCGTAGCGCAGGACGAACGGTGGCTTGCAGTCGGCGACCTGGAGCAGTTCCTCGGTCTTGAACGGCAGCGGCAGGCGCGTTACGTCGAGCGTGGTGCCGCCTTCGGCCGGCAGCGCCTTCAGCGTCGAGGCGACGAGGCCGGGCCGCAGGCGCGAGACGCCCGGCTCGGGCTGCATCGGGTAGGTATTCACCGCCGCGTAGCCGCCACCGACGATCTCAACGCCCTCCTTCGGCACGACGAAGGTCGGATGCAGCGCAAACGGGATGACCGCGTCGCGTCGCGGGTGGATGACGAGTTCGACCTGGATCGCTGGGGCATCGGCTTGTGTCCGGATGTACCGCTCCAGCCGTTCGACGGAATCGTCCTCCGGCAAAGTGATCGCGAGTGACAGCGTCGAGTCCGTGCGTTCGACGAGTTCCCAGGCGTGATTCGAGCAATAGCCGTGATCCCAACCGTTCTCCAGCGTGCGCGCCTGCCAGCCGGCCGGCAGGTTGTCTGGAACGCGCACCGGGCCGAACGGCAGGCACGGCCATTCGCCGCGCAGACTAGCCATCAGCGGCGACAAGCCCTCCGGCTTCCACGGAGCGACGTGCAGCGGCGAGATGCGGCGTCCGCCGCCGAGATCGAACTCGACCGGCGCGATCATGCCGCCGACGGCGCGCACCGTCACCTCACCATGCGCCCAGGCGAGGCGATAGAACGTTTCCTTCTCCGTCATCGTGTCAGACTCTCTTCGCGGCTTTCGGTTTGAACAAGCCGTAGCGCCCGATGACGTAACGCAAAACCATGACGACGATCATCGTGCCACCCCACATTGCCTGCGTGAGCTGCGTATTGACGCCGAGCAGGTTGAGGCCGCTGGAGATCACCTGCAGCACGAGCAGCGCGATGAACAGTCCGGACACCTTGCCGAATCCGCCGTTCGGATCGACACCGCCAAGGATCGCGGCGAGCACGGTAATCAGCAGGTAGGACGCCGCGTAACCCGCGCTCGCCGAGTTGAAGCGCGCCATCATCAGGATCGCGGCGAGCCAGCACATGACGCTCGACGCCGTGTAGATGCCGATCAGCACGTTGCGCGTGTTGATGCCGGAGTAGCGCGTCGCTTCGAGGTTGGAACCGACCATATAGACGCTGATGCCGAAGCGCGTGCGGGAGAGCAGCAGTCCGACGCCGACCGTCGCTGCGGTGAAGATCCAGAACGGCAGCGGAATCCCGAGGACCACCGAATTGCCGATCGATTGCATCACATCCGGGAAGCCGGCGATCGGCTTGCCGCGCGTGAGCCAGACGCAGGTGCCGCTGATGATCGACATTGTGCCGAGCGTCACGAGGATCGGGTGCGTATTGAGCGTGGCAACGAGGTAACCGGTGATCGCGCCGACCAGCACGACGGCGACCAGCCCGGCGAGCAGCGCCAGTGCGACGATCATGCCGGCGTTGCCACCGGTGGGATCGACGTAGGTCGTCATGATCCACGCCATGAGCAGCGCGGCCATGTTGGTCGTGGCGATGATCGCCAGGTTGAAGCCGCCGCTCAGGAGCGGGAAGAGCATCGCGAGCGCGAGCAGCCCGAGCTCCGGCAACTGGAACATCATCGAGACGAGCGTGTCGTGCGTCGCGAAGCGCCCCGGCAGGTAGAGCGAGAAGGTCAGGAACAACACGCCGAACAGTACCAGCAGGCCGGTGTTGCTGTTGCTGCGGCACGTATGGAAGAAGCTGCGCAGGGGACTGGCGGGAGTATCTGAAGTCGTCATTTGCATGGCTCGAAGGGTTGTCTCATTGGATTTCGTACTCATCACGCCTCCGCCACACGACGCCGACGCAGGCTCAAGCCGGTAATGCCGGTCGATGCGAGCAGGATGAGACCGATGACGATCTGGAAGAAGTACGGCGAGACGCCGAGAAGATTCAGACCGTTGCGCAGGATAGCGAGCAGGAAGATGCCGAGCACGACGCCGCTGACCGACCCGATGCCGCCGAGCAGGCTGGCTCCGCCGAGCACGGCGGCGGCGACGACGTTCAGCTCGGTGCCGATCATCGCGTTCGGCACGGATTCACCGACGCGGTGCGCCTGCAGCAGTCCGGCAACGCCGGCGAGCAGTCCGAGGTAGCCGTAGGCGAACCACTGCATCGTCGACAGGCTGACACCGACGCGGCGTGCCGCTTCCGGGTTGCCGCCCATCGCGTAGAGCTGCCGCCCGAGCGAGGTGCGATTCATGATGAAGGCGGTGAACACGGCGACGACCAGCATGACGAGGATCGGCAGGGTGAAGCGCGCCGTCTGCTCCGGCCCGGTCGCCACCTCGAAGAGCACCAGCGAATCGCTCCACCAGCCGGGCAGGCCGTAGATCGACTTGCCGCCGGTGAAGTACATGAGCAGCGCGAAGTACACGCTCATCGTCGAGATGGTGATGATGATCGCCGTCGCGCGCAGGCGGTCGATGAGGATGGCGTTGAAAAAGCCGAGCAGGGTACCGACCGTCACGCCGACCAGCAGTACGACCGGCGGCGGCAGGTTCATGCGCACCGCCGCGTAGGCCGCGACGTACTGCGCGACCGAAGCCGTCGCCGCAAACGAGATGTCGATGCCGCCGGTGACGAGCACGACGAAGAGGCCGATGGCGAGGATCGCCGTCACCGAGTAGCTCTCGATCAGGTCGACCCAGTTGTTCAGCGTCAGGAAGTCGGGCGTCGCGAAGCTGAGGATGACGACGAAAAGCAGGATCACCGCCATCAGGTAGGCTTCGGAACTGCGCTTGAAGCGCGTGATAAGACTATGCATAGATCTTCTCCCGGATGTGGTCTTCCGAGTCACGCCCCGGAACAAACTCGTCGATGATTTGGCCGCCGCGCATGTGCAGCACGCGGTCGCAGTTGTAATAGACCTCGGGCACTTCGTCGGAAATCATCAGCACGCTCATGCCGAGATCGGCGAGGCTATGCACGATCTCGTAGATGCCCTGCTTGTTGCCGATGTCGACACCGACCGTCGGCGAGTCGAGGATCAGGAGCTTGGGCTCGGTCGCCAGCCACTTGGCGAGTACCACGCGCTGCTGGTTGCCGCCGGAGAGCTGGCTGACCGGCGCTTCGAGCGCCGGAATCTTGATGCGCAGCTTGTCGCGCCATTTCGCCGCCGTGTCGTGGCGACTCGTTGGCGACACCCAGCCGATCTTCGACGCCAGGCGATGCAGCACCGCGAGCACCATGTTGTCCTGAACCGACTGACGCATATTGACGCCAATCGACAGACGATCTTCCGAGACGTAGGCGATACCTGCGTCGATCGCCTGACGGTTGGAGCGCGCCTGCATCGGCTGTCCCGAGAGGCGGATCTCGCCGCCATCGGGCGGACTCATGCCGAAGATGCTCAACGCCAATTCGGTCCGGCCGGCGCCGAGGAGGCCGGTGATACCGAGGACTTCGCCCTTGTGTACGCTAAAGCTGACGTCGCGATACTCGCCGCGCCGGGTCAGCTTGTTCACTTCTAGGACTTTCTCGGCCGCGCTGCGATCCTGCGCGCGCACCTTGTGTTCGATCTGCAGCCCGGTCATCAACTCACCGAGCTTCTTGTCATTCAGTGTTTCCGCCGGGTAGGTACCCAGCTTGCGGCCGTCGCGCAGCACGGTGACGCGCTCGGCGATTTCGACCACTTCGTCCAAGCGGTGGCTGACGAAGACGACCGCGATGCCGTCCTTCTTGAGGCGACGCACGACGTCGAGCAGCGAGTTCACTTCCGAGCGGGTCAGCGACGCCGTCGGTTCGTCCATGAACAGCAAGCGCGCATCCGAGGCGAGGCCGCGGCAGATGGCAACGAGCTGGCGTTGGGCAATCGGCAGGTTGCCGACCTTCTCATCGAGCGGCAGCTCGACATCGAGGCGCTTGAGTGCCGCTTTGGCGCGCGTGACCATCTGGTCGCGATGCACCAGCTTGCCGAGACTGTGCAGCGCATCTTCCATCGCGATGTTCTCGGCGACGGTCAGATTCGGAAACAGCGAGAGATCCTGGTAGATCACGTGTAGACCCAGCGCCTTGGACTGGGCCGGCGTAAGACGCGAGTACTCCTTGCCGTCGATTTCGATGATCGTTTCCGGCTCGGGAATGTTCACCCCGGAAAGAATCTTGATCGCGGTCGATTTGCCGCAACCGTTTTCGCCCATCAGGCAGTGGACCTCACCCGGGACGATGTCCCAGTCGAAGGCGTAGAGCGCCGTGACGCCGGCGAACTTCTGGGTTGCGTTACGCATGCGGACGAAGGGTTTCTTCTCCGCTGTGCTGGGTTGAACGACGGACTCGCTCATTGTGATAGCTCCTTGCTGCTGCAGGCTGTTTCCGGTGACTTCCGGGTAATGCGGGACGATGGTGCTGCGGGTGTTTCGATCTCATTCGCGAGCCTGACCCGATCTGCCAGCAGGGGCAGCGACGGGTCAGGCTCGGTTGCTTCAGACTAGACTACGCGATACATCTTTGATGAGACCGATACGTAGTTGCAGGAGCCCAGTTTTACTGGGCGATATGACCGCCGGTTTGGCGCCGACGCCGTTATCGCGCAGCAAGCTGCGCTCCCACACTAAATCAAAGGCCCATGCCGACGAGCTTGTCGATCGATTCCTTGTTGATGGCTTCGAGCTTCTGACCACGGATGTTCTTGGTGGCCTTGTCGACGACGACCTTGCCGAGACCCGGGATTTCCATGCCGTCGGTCGGCTCCTTGCCATCGATGACCATCTTGGCGACGTGCACGATGACCTCACCGGCCAGCGACGGATTCCAGATGAAGCCTTCACGAATCGCGCCGTCCTTGATCAGCTTGGCGCCTTGACCCGGGGAGAACGGACCGACAACGGCGACCTTGGCGGTCTTCTTGGCATCGAGCACGGCCTTGCCGGCACCGATCGGGCCCTGGCTGCCGAAGGCGACGATACCGCCGAGATCGGCGTTGGCGCGCATCAGGTCCTGCGTCGTGCGATAGGTGTCGTCCAGGCTTTCGGCAACGCCAAAGCGGTCGGCGACGAGCTTCATTTCCGGGTACTTCTTCTTCTGGTATTCGATCGCGGCGTCAGCCCAGGCGTTGTGCAGCGGAACGGTCAACGAACCGACGTACACCGCGTACTTGCCCTTGCCGCCCATGGCCTTGGCCAGCGCTTCCATGTGCGTTTCGCCGAAGCCTTCAACCGTGGTCAGCTCAATGTTCCAGTCTGCGCCCTTCTGCTCGGGCGATTCGTGCGTCAGCACCTTGATGCCGGCGTCGTGCGCACGCTTGAAGACGGGTTCCAGCGCCTTGGCGTCATTCGGAACAACGGCGATCACCTTGGCCTTGCGGGCGATCAGGTCTTCAACAGCGCGAACTTGTTGTGCTGCGTCGGCTTCGGTCGGGCCAACCATCCAGGCGTTAACGCCGAGTTCGCCGCCAGCCTTCTTGATCCCCTGCTCCATCGAGTTGAACCATGGGATACCACCGATCTTCACCACCACCGCGATGTCGTCCGCTGCGCGGGCACCGGTTGCGCCAAAAGCCAGCATACCGGTCACGATCATTGCACCAACAAGTTTCGTCATTTTCTTCATTACGGGTTCTCCTGAAAAATTGTGAGGCTCGTGGGAGCCGCCTTACTTCATGATTCGTCGTCCAAGTGTTGCCAACCCTGCCCCGGACGCCGACCCTGCGCCATGAAACTCTTCACTTGCTAAATACGGCCTGTGTGCGGTGGTCACTCTCCTTCCCAGTTGAAAAGGACGTCGGCTCGGTGCTTCGTCGCCTCGATCCGGACAGCATTCGGTTCATCTGTATTGGCAACCCAGTCTTCCGCCGCGCTTTGCGAGCGACCAAAGTGCATGTGACGCTTGACGAGGCGCTCGCGGCGCACGGAGTGATCGATATCCACGTACCATATCTCGTCGAGCAGTTCGGAGACGCCGGCCCAGTGGCCGTGGTCGAGCAGCAGATAGTTGCCCTCGGTAATGACAAGCTGTGTCTCGGGGAAAACGGGGATCGCGTTGGCGATCGGCTCCTCGATCTCGCGGCGGAACTCGGGGGCATAGACGATTTCGTTCGCCTGTTGATTCTTTAAGCGGCGCAGCAGCGAGACGTAGCCGGCGCTATCAAAGGTGTCTTCGGCACCTTTGCGCCCGGCGCGGCCTAGGCGCGCCAGTTCGACGTTAGCCAAGTGGTAGCCGTCCATCGGTACCGCCACCGCATCGTCGCCGAGCAGGTTGAGCAGCGCGGCGGCGAGCGTCGATTTGCCGCAGCCGGGGGGGCCGACGATGCCGAGAATCTTGCGCCCGCCACCATTCCTGAGGGCGTTGAGCCGGTCTTTGTAGCTTTCGGCAATCGTTGCGTCCTTCGCGCCTGACATTCCGTATCTCCAGTTTTCGTGAGTAATTCGGTTGCTTATTTGCAGTGCATGTGTGTATATTGTGTAACTGTTACGCAAAAGTCAACACTTTGTTACACAGTAGTTGTATTCTAATTCGTAAGAACAACTGTCAAAAAACGTCTGTTGTGACTCTCTTTGCGGCAAAAGCTATGATTCGCGGTTGCTTGATAAATAGCGAACAGCTTTCGCACAGGGGGTTACAAGAATGAACTTGGGCAATTCGACGATGCTGAATGTGGCAGCCACTGCCGGTCCGGGAGGAATCCTCGCGCTGATCAGATCAGGCGAGGCCGTCACGCGCGCGCAGATCATGGCGGTGACGGGGCTTTCGCGCTCGACGGTGGCGCAGCGGCTTGATGCGCTGATCGCGCACGGCTACATCGCGCCAGCCGCGACAGAAAGCTCGACCGGCGGACGCCCGGCAGGTGCTTTCCAGATCAACGCCAACGCCGGCGTCATGCTGCTCGCTTCGATCGGCGCCGGCGCGATGCAGGTCGCCGTCTGCGACATGGCGCGAAACATCCTCGCCCGCCAGAGCCATGGCGTTTCGGTGGCCGACGGACCAACGGTCGTGCTCGGCGAGGTCATGGCGCATTTCGACCAGTTGCTCGCAGAGGTGAAGCGCACGCGCGCCGACGTCAAGGGTATCGGCATCGGCGTGCCGGGTCCGGTGGAATTTGCCGAAGGTCGCGTCGTCCGTCCGCCGATCATGACCGGCTGGGACGGCTATCGCGTGCCCGACTTCTTCGCCGCCGACTACACGTGCCCGATCATCGTAGACAAGGACGCCAACCTGATGGCGCTCGGCGAGCATCGCGGCGCCTGGCCGGAGGTTACCCATATGCTGTTCATCAAGATCAGTACCGGCATCGGCACCGGCCTGATCATGGACGGCGCCTTGCAGCGCGGCGCGCAGGGCGCGGCCGGCGATTTGGGACATCTCTTCGTCGGCAACATCGAACCCGAACATACGGAGAACTGCCGCTGCGGCAATACCGGCTGCCTGGAGGCTTACGCCTCGGGCTGGGCGATCTGCCGCGACCTCACGGCCAAAGGCTACAAGGCCGACAACGTGCGCGACATCGCCGCGCTGGCGCAGCAAGGCGTACGCGACGCAGTCGAACTGCTGCAGACGTCGGGACGACTGATCGGCGAGTCGGTCGCCGTCGCAGTGAGCCTGCTCAACCCGTCGCTCGTCGTTCTCGGCGGCGAACTGGCGTTGTGCCAGGGCTACGTGCTCGCCGCCGTGCGCGAAACGGTCTATCGCCGCTCGCTGCCGCTGGCTACACGCAACCTGCAGATCGCGACGAGCAAGCTGGGACACGATGCCGGGCTGATGGGCGCGGCGCAATTGGTGAGCGACGCGGTCTTTGCGCCTGCGGTCGTCGATGCTGTTTTGGAGCAGGCCAGGCAGGACTAGCGAGAGAAGCGCGCTGAGATCGTTCCACGATCCCGACGCGCCGCCCGCCCCTGCCCGGACTGAATGATGGTTTTACTGGCAACACCACTGGAAAGGGGCAAACGAATGAAACACGGCATTTACTACGCGTTCTGGGAAAACGAATGGAACGGCGACTTCCTTTACTACATCGAGAAAGTGGCGAAGCTCGGCTTCGACGTCCTCGAGATCGCAGCGCATCACATCAACTCCTACAACGCGCAACAGCTCGCCGATATCCGCCAGTGCGCCAAGGATAACGGCATCATCCTGACTGCCGGCATCGGCCCGACCAAGGAGAAGAACCTCTCCTCGCCCGACGCCGCGGTGCGCAAGGCGGGTGACGCCTTCTTCCGCGAAACGCTGACCAACATCGCCAAGCTCGACGTGCATCTGATTGGTGGCGCGCTCTACTCGTACTGGCCGATCGACTACTCGAAGCCGGTCGACAAGATCGGCGACCGCGCGCGCGGCATCGAAGGCATCGCCGGCATCGCCGACTTCGCCAACGATCTCGGGATCAACCTGTGCATGGAAGTGCTTAACCGCTTCGAGAACCACGTGCTCAACACGGCCGCCGAAGGCGTCGCCTTCGTCAAGGAAGTCGGCAAGCCCAACGTCAAGGTCATGCTCGACACCTTCCACATGAACATCGAGGAAGACAGCATTGGCGGCGCCATCCGCACCGCTGGTTCGCTGCTCGGCCACCTGCATACCGGCGAATGCAACCGCCGCGTTCCGGGCAAGGGCCGCACGCCATGGCGCGAGATCGGCGAAGCGTTGCGCGACATCGGCTACAACGGCACGGTCGTCATGGAACCGTTCATCAAGATGGGTGGCACCGTGGGTTCGGACATCAAGGTCTGGCGCGATCTCTCCGAAGGCGCGAATGAGGCCGAAATGGACAAGCAAGCCCAGGACGCGCTCGTATTCCAGCGCTACATGCTGGGCTAAACCCAAGTTGGGCGCCGGACGCCCCAGACGTCCGGCGCCAGGCAGCAGCAAGTGTTTTACGTCTCATCTCCTCCGCATCACCCTCCGTCTCGAAGTACCCCTTCGAGATTTCAGTCCCCGCGACAACTTCGCGGGGATTTTTTTGTCTATCTCCGGGAGGAGTAAACTCCCCGCCTCTCATTCCACGACAACGCAGCAGTTCAGCAACACTCTCAGGCAAATCAAAATGTACAAGGCAGTCATCTCCGATCTGGACGGCACCCTTCTGAACAGCCAGCACCAGGTCTCCGACTTCACGCGCGCGACGCTCAAGACGCTCGTCGACGGCGGTGTGAAGTTCATCGTTGCCACCGGACGCCACATCATCGACGTGCAGGGCATCCGCCAGACCATGGGTTTCGAATGCGACCTGATCACGTCGAACGGCGCGCTCGTCTCCGCCGCCGACGACAGCCTGCTCTTCCAGTACACGCTGGCGCCCGATATGGCCGAAGACCTGATCCGGCTCTCGGACGGCAATCGCGACTACGACGCCAACATTTACACGCGCAACGACTGGTATCTCGCGCGCGAAGTGCCGGAACTGCTCGAATTCCACAAGGACTCAGGCTTCCTTTATACCGTCGCCGACCTGTCGCAGATCGATATGACCGGCATCCACAAGTTCTGCTTCACCGGCGAGCATTCGGCACTGGTCGGTCTCGAGCGCATCCTGCTCGAACGCTACCCGGATCGGGCGAGCATCGTTTTCTCGCGCGACGACTGCCTGGAAGTGATGGCCGCCAACGTCAACAAGGGCAACTCCGCCAAGGAAGCCCTCGCCGGATTCGGCCTCGGCATCGACGACGCCATCGCCTTCGGTGACGGCATGAACGACTTTGAAATGCTGACCATGGCAGCCAAGGGCTTCGTCATGGACAACGCGACCGAGCGTCTGAAGCGCGCGCTGCCGGAACACCCGGTTGCCGCGCACTGCGACGAGGACGGCGTCGCCCGGCAGCTGATCGAGATCTTCGGCCTGTAGCGGAAGCCCCGGGGAACGTCAGTCCAGCGTCTTGCGGAAGGTCTTCAGTCCGAAGGCCAGCACGGCGCCCATGAAGAGCAGGATCGGCCAGGTGTGCGGCCAGATCATGTCGATGCCGTTGCCCTTGAGCAGGATGCCGCGCACGAGGATCAGGAAGTGCGTGAGCGGCAGCACATTTCCGACCACCTGCGCCCAATCTGGCATGCCGCGAAACGGGAACATGAAGCCGGAGAGTAGCAGCGAGGGCATGAAGAAGAAGATCGTCATCTGCATCGCCTGCAGCTGATTGCGCGCAATCGAGCTGAAGGTAATTCCAAGCGTCAAGTTGGCGCAGATGAAGAGCAGCACGACGGCGAAAAGCAGGAGCAGGCTGCCGTGCATCGGCACGTCGAACAGCCAGCGCGCGGCGGCGAGGATGAGCGCGACCTGGATCAGGCCAATCAGGATGTAGGGAACGATCTTGCCGGTCATCACTTCGAGCGGCGTCGCTGGCGTCGCCAGCAGATTCTCGAAGGTGCCGCGCTCGCGTTCGCGCGTCATCGCGAGTCCGGTCATCAGCACCATCGTCAGCGTCAGGATCACGCCCATCAGTCCGGGGACGATGTTGTACGAAGTCAGCCCCTCCGGATTGAAGCGGCGATGCACGCGCAGTTCAACCGGCGGCGCGGCCGGGCGCTCGAGGCCTGGCAGGTCGGGCGCGAACACCTCCATGCCCAGCCGGTTGAGTACCGAGATGGCACCGTTGGCCGCCATCGGGTCGGTTGCGTCGGCCTCAACGAGCAGGACCGGCGACTTCCCGCGCACGACATCGCGGTTGAATCCCGGCGCGAAGGTCACGACAAACTGCACTTCGCCGCGATCGAGCAGTCGGTCGGCTTGACGCTCATCGACGCTGCCGACGATGCGGAAGTAGTCACTGTTCCGCATCGCCGCCAGGTACGAGCGGGCAAACGGGCCGGGATCGGCCATCACGACGGCCGTCGGCATGTGCTTGGGGTCAGCGTTGATCGCGTAGCCGAAAAGCACGAGCTGCATGATCGGAATGCCGACGATCATGCCGAAGGTCAGGCGGTCGCGCCTGAGCTGGATGAATTCCTTGAGCAGGATGCCGAACCAGCGTGCGAAGGAGAAGGTGTGGGAGAAGAGGGTCATATCAAAACTCTCCGGCCACTTCGGTGCAATGCGCTGCGCTTATTGCACCCTACAAATCCCGCCCACGCCGTAGGGCGCAATAACCGACGGGCATTGCGCCGTTCCATCAAAACCACCTTGTGTCGGCTCATCCCCTCACCCCCGAAACTGATCCTGGCTACCCTGCATCAGGTAGATGAACGCGTCCTCGAGCGAAGCGGACACCGCCGCCATCTGCAACCCGGAGCCGTGAAGCTGCGCGCGCAGGCTGTCTTCCAGCAACCCGGCGTCCTTCCCGCTCACGTGCAGCGTGGCGCCGAAGCTGGCGACGAGGTCGACGCCGGGTAGCTGGCGAAGCGTTTCGCCCAGCCCTTGCAGGCCATCGCCGCTCACCGCCCACGTCGTGAGTTGCTGGCTCGCCACGATCTCCCGCGCCGTGCCCGACGCCAGCAGCGTGCCGTAAGCGATATAGGCGAGCCGGTGGCAGCGTTCGGCTTCGTCCATGTAGTGCGTGGAGACCAGGACGGTGATGCCGGCGGCGGAGAGGCGATGGATCTCCTCCCAGAAGTCACGCCGCGCCTTTGGGTCGACACCGGCCGTCGGCTCGTCGAGCAACAGGAGTCGCGGCTGATGCAAAAGACAGGAAGCCAGCGCCAGGCGCTGCTTCCAGCCGCCCGAGAGCGTGCCGGCGAGCTGGTTGCGCCGCGCCGTCAGCCCGAGGTCTTCCAGCGCCCGGTCGACGACCTCGCGGCGTTTCTTCATGCCGAACATGCGCGCCACGAAATCGAGGTTCTCGCCGATCGTCAGGTCGTCCCACAACGAAAACTTCTGTGTCATGTAGCCGACCTGCCGCTTGATCGCCGCGCTGTCGCGCAGCACGTCGAGGCCGAGGCACGTGCCGCTGCCGCCATCGGGCGTCAGCAGGCCGCAGAGCATGCGGATCGACGTCGTCTTGCCGCTACCGTTCGGGCCGAGAAAGCCGAAGATTTCTCCCTCCCGCACCTGCAGCGCGAGATCCTTCACGACCTGCTTGTCACCGAAGTGCTTGTTGATGCCGGCGACGTCTATCACGAGCGGCGCGTCGTTCATCTCATTGCACCGCAAGACGGACGTCGACCGGCAGGCCGGGACGCAACATCGTCGCCTGTTCCGGCGAGGGCGCCGCTTCGACGCGGAAAACGAGCTTCTCGCGGCTGCCGCGGCTGTAGATGACGGGCGGCGTGTATTCGGCCTGCGCCGCGACGAAATCGACGGTCGCAAGGATCGGCGTCGCGCAGCCGTCGCAGCCGGCCTCGATTTTCAGTCCCGGCCGCATCTCCGCCAACTCCGTCTCCGGCACGTAGAAACGCAGGCGCCGCCGCGCGTCGGGCAGCACGCTCGCAACCGGCGCGCCGGCGGGCACCCATTCACCCGGCCGGTAGTAGGTCTCGGCCACCTCGCCCGCGACCGGTGCCGCCACCGCCTTGCGCTCGACAACCCAGCGCTTCTGCTCGGCCTGCGCCGTCGCCGCCTGCAGATCGGCCTCGGCACCGCGCACCTCCGATTGGCGGCCAAGCGTCGACCGATACGTCGCCAATTGCTGGCGATTCGCCTCGACCTGCGCCGACGCTTGCTCGAAGGCGCTGCGCGCTTCGTCCAGCGCCGCTTGAGAAACGAACTTCGCGCGAGCCAGCGACTCTTGTTGGCGCAGGCGCGTCTGCACCAGTCGCTGATTCGCCTGCGCAGCCTGCAGGTTGGCTTCGAGCGTCGCGATTTCCGGCGCCCGACGCGGTTCCTTGAGATTCTCGACCTTCTCGCGCGCCGAGCCGGCCTTGGCCTCGGCTTCGACCAGCGCTTGCGCGTCGGGGTCGGTGGCGATAGCAAAGACCGCCTGGCCGGCACTCACCCGGCTGCCGCGCGCCGCGTCGAGCGACTTCAGGTAGCCGGCTTGCGGCGCCGCGAGATACAGGTATTCGCCTTCGACATACCCCTGATAGCCGGTCGCGACGTCGTTGTTGCAACCAACGGCCAGCAGCGCGAGAACAATCGGCACCAATCGCACGCCCGAGCAGAAGTCGATCATCCTAAACACCTCACCACAGAGACACGGAGGCACAGAGAAGAGCGAAAAATCAACCGGGTATCGGCACCGGATGATTCACCGAACGGGCGAACGCCAGTAACGCCGTAACGCTTTGTTTTTCCGATTTTTTCTCGGTGTCTCTGTGGTTCAACTGAGGTTCTCAGGATCATGGTTCTTCTCCTCCGATATCGTGGACCGGCAGCGCTAGCAGCCTCAACATCGAGGCGACGCCTCTATCAACCTCGGCAGCCGACTCCGGACTCATGCGCGCCTGATGCATGACGGCCAACCCGACGACCGTGGCGTGAAAAAGCAGCGCCGCATCGGTACTCGCGGCGAGACCGGCCGCCGCCAGCAGCGACTGAAGGCGATTCCGCACATTGCTGACGAGCTCGCGCAACGAATCACGGATCCCCGGCTCGGCATCCGCAGCGACGATCAGGCCGATGACGACCCGTGGCGGCAGGCCGCTGATCATGATTTCCGACACCATGCCGGCCAGCGTCGCACGTTCCGGCTTCGCGGCCAGACGCTCGGCGACATGCGCCATCGCCGCATTCGCCGTGTATTCGGCGATGCCCAGCAGGAGCTTGGCACGTGTCGGGAAGTAGTAGGTCAGGTGGCTCTGCTTGATGCCAGCCGCCCGTGCGACTTTTGGCTGTGTCAGCGCGGCGACGCCGCTCTCCCTGAGCAGTTCCTGCCCGGCGACGAGGATCGCCTCCTTGACGTTCGCGACTGCTTTCAATTCCCCACTCCACCGAGATGATCGGTGAATTATCTGCCTTTTTGGTAAAACTACCAAATCAAGGACAAACCAGCGGACGCGAATCATCCGCCGCGCTACTCAACGGCCTGACTGCGTCCGCCCCATGCGCCATACTCGCGCGCAGGCCAAGCGGCTGCGCACGACCGACTTATCGACGAAAAGGATGTCCTCGCCGACGCTGCACCGTACTCAAGCGTTCGCCCTCGGCTTCACCTTTTCCGCCGCCAGTTGCTGGACGACTGCGGACAGCTCGAGCACGCTCTTCGACAGCTTGTTGATGTCCCGCTTGGTCGGCACGCCCAACGTGTTAAGGGAACGTGCGATGCGATCCTCCACCACGCGCTCGATCTTGCCCCAAGTGCTGATCGCCTTGTCGGTCACGTTGGCGATCGTCTCATCAGCCATCTTGCGCGTCCGCGCCTGCACGATTTCGCCATCCTTGACCAGCGCATTAAAAGCCTTCTCACCTTCGGCCTGCGTGATGGAATATGCACCCAAGCTCGCCAACCAGAGCTGATTCGCCGAATCCCTGACCTTTACCGCCAGTTCGCTATCGACCAGACTACCGGCCAGTGCTTCCAGTTTCTTCCCCATTTCGATCTCCTCATGTGGTGTCGCGTCACAGGCCGCAAGGAGAAGATCCCTGCGCCCCATCCTTATTTTAGGAACCACAACTAGAATGGGTATTCTAAAGAGCTAGGGTTTTCCCTCTAAATCAGCGACTTGGCTTATCTCATCCGCATCGGACCATGCTGCAGATAAACAGACTCACCCGCCAGTTCAACCAACGCGTCGTGCTGCGCGACGTATCGCTGACGTTGCAGCCGGGCGAATACGTCGCCATCGTCGGCGAATCCGGCGTCGGCAAATCAACGCTGCTTAACCTGATCGCCGGACTCGACCGCCCGGATAGCGGCAGTCTCATGCTGGACGGCGCCGACTACGCGCGCCTCGACGACGATGCCCTGACCCGCCTGCGCCGCGACAAGCTGGGCTTCGTCTTCCAGGCCTTCCACGTGCTGCCGCATCTCACGCTACGCCAGAACGTCGCGCTGCCGCTATGGTTGCAAGGGAAGCACGGCGATGCGGCGGATCATCAGGCGCAGCAGCTGCTCGACGCCGTCGGACTGGGCGAGCGCGCCGACGGCTGGCCGCGCGAACTGTCGGGCGGCGAGTTGCAGCGCGTAGCAATTGCCCGCGCGCTGGTGCATCGTCCGCGTCTGGTGCTGGCCGACGAGCCGACGGGCAATCTCGACCCGGCCAACGGCGCGAAGATTATCGCCCTGCTCGGCGAACGCATCCGGCAAGCCGGCGCCATCGGCATCCTCGTCACGCATTCGCTGGAGGCCGCCGCCACGGCGGATCGCGTCCTGCATCTCACGACCGAGGGGCTGCACGCGTGAGGCTGGCGCCGGTCTTTCTCGGTTCGCTGGCGAGGCGGCGGGCGGCGACGCTCTTCTCGTTCGCCGCGATTGTCCTTGGCGTCGCGCTCGGCATGGCCGTGCAGGCGGTGCATGAGGCGGCACTCGCCGAGTTCGGCCGCGGCCTGCGCTCGATGACCGGCGAGACCGACCTGCAGGTGCTCGGACCGCGCGGCGGATTCAACGAGGACATCTTCGCCGTACTGGCCGCCCGACCCGAGGTCGCCGCCGCCAGCCCGATCGTCGAAGTCGATGCTAAGCTCGCCGGACGCGATGAATCGCTGCAACTGACCGGCGTCGATGCCTTCTCGCTGCCGCGCACGACGCCCGCCCTGCTGCCGCGTGCCGCCGACCCTTCCGACCGCTTTGCCATCCTCGCCGACGACCGGATCTTTCTCAGCACCGAGGCCAGTAGCGCGCTGCGGGCGCAAGCCGGCGACCTGATCCGCCTGCAATCCGGCACGCGCATCCTGGACCTGAAGGTTGCCGGTCAACTGCCCGGCGTGACGGATAGCCGACCGATGGCCGTCATGGACATTGCTGCTGTTCAAGCGCACTTCGCCATGCTCGGCCGCCTGACACGCATCGACTTGCGTCTCGCTGAAGGCGTCCCCCCCGAAACAGCACAAGATGCACTGCAGGCAACCCTGCCCGCCGGAGTCGTCGTCCAACCTCCGGCCGAAGCAGAGAACCAAGCCGCCAACCTGTCGCGAGCGTACCGGGTGAATCTGACGATGCTGGCGGCGATGGCGCTCCTTACCGGAGGCTTCCTCGTCTTTTCGGCGCAGGCGCTCTCGGTCGTGCGCCGGCGCAGCGAATTTGCCTTTCTCCGCGCGATCGGCCTCGCCCGCCGCAGCCTGTTTGCCTGGCTCGTCTGCGAAGGCGCGCTGGTCGGACTCGCCGGCGGCATGGTCGGTGCGGCGCTCGGTCACGCGCTTGCTTGGGGATTGCTCGCCGTGCTCGGCGGCGACCTCGGCGCCGGATACTTCGCCGGATTGCGCCCAACACTGCATTTCCAGCCTGAGGTGACGACCATCTATGTCGTACTCGGCATGCTGGCCGGCATCGTCGGCGCCTGGCTGCCCGCGCGGGAAGCGGCCAGCGTATCGCCGGCACAGGCATTGAAAGCCGGCGACGAAGCCGCATTGCTTGGCGGACGCGGTCACCCAGCGCTCGGCCTTGCGATGCTCGCCACGAGTATTGCCGCGACCTTGATACCGCCGATGAACGGCCTGCCGGTCGGTGGCTACCTGTCGATCGCCTGCCTACTGGCTGGGAACGTGATGCTGCTTCCGACGCTTGCGTCGTTCATCGCGCGCATCCTGCCCGAGCGCGGTCCGGTGTCCGCCCGCCTTGCTGCAGCACGACTCGGTGCCGTGCCCGGACACGCGGTGGTCGCGGCGGCCGGCGTTCTGACCAGCGTCGCACTCGCCGTGGCCATGGCGATCATGGTCGCCTCCTTCCGCAATTCGGTCGATCAATGGCTGACCCAGGTATTGCCCGCCGATCTCTACCTGCGCACCGGCGACGTACGCAGCGGCAGCCTACTCGACGAAACGTTGCAGGCAAGAATCGCGGCCGCCCCGGGTGTCGCCAGCGTCAGCTTCACGCGCCATGACAGCCTGCGGCTCGGCGTCGGAAAAGCGCCGGTCGCGCTGCTCGCCCGCCCGGTGTCGGCCGACGGGCACGAATTGCCGCTGGTCGGTCGTGCCAAACCGGAAGCTTCCAGTGATGAACCGGCGATCTGGATCTCGGAAGCCATGCAGGATCTGTTCGGCTGGCAACCGGGCCAGCGCGTGCAGATTCCGCTGGCCGGACAGCCCGTGTGGACGCACGTCGCTGGCGTCTGGCGCGACTATTCACGCCAGACCGGCGCCGTGCTGATCGACCTTGCCGACTACCGGCGCTTGACGGGCGACCCGCTGGCAAACGACGCGGCGATAACGGTGGCGCCGGGCATTACAACCCAGGAACTTGGCGACCGGCTTCTGGCGCTGGCCGCGCCCGGCGTGTTGCAGCTTTCCCATCCCGGGGAGATCCGCGCCATCAGTCTGCGCATCTTCGACCGAACCTTCGCCGTCACCTACCTCCTCGAAGCCGTCGCCGTCGTCATCGGCCTGGCCGGTGTCGCCGCTAGCTTTGCCGCGCTCGCCGCGGCGCGCCGACGCGAGTTCGGCATGCTGCGGCATCTTGGGCTGACGCGGCGGCAGATCGCCTGGATGCTGGCGCAGGAAGGAGCGCTTGCCGCCGGCGTCGGCGTAGCTGCAGGACTGCTCTCCGGTGGCGCTATCGGCCTCGTCCTTATTGAAGTCGTCAATCGGCAGAGTTTCCACTGGAGCATGGATCTGCACGTACCGTGGGCATCGCTGGCGTTGTTCGCCTGCGTGATGGTCGCGCTCGCCGCGCTCGCTGCCGTGGCCGCCGGACGGCAGGCGATGCGGCAAGACGCCGTGCTCGCCGTGCGCGAGGACTGGTGATGAGGCGCCGCGACTTCATCCTTGCGCTGGCAAGCCTTCCAGCAGTCGTGCGTGCGCAATCACAAGTTGCCGTCGCCACCGTGGAGTTCGCCCCGGTGCTCGCCGGTCATCCGCTCGAATTTCCCCGCGATCACGGCGCGCACCCGGCGTTCCGCACCGAATGGTGGTACGCCACCGGCTGGCTGAATCTGCCCGACGGCAGTCCGCTCGGTTTCCAGACGACGTTCTTCCGGGTGCGTACCGGCATCGGAGAGGACAACCCGAGCGCCTTCGCCCCCAGCCAGTTGCTCCTCGCCCATGCGGCCATCGCCGACCCGAGCCTCGGGCGCCTGCGCCACGACCAGCGGATGGCGCGCGTCTCCCGCGTCGGGCGTGCTGGCTTTTCGGTCGGACAAACCGGCGTCTGGATCGATGATTGGCGATTCGAGCAAAGGGAAGAAGGCTATCGGGCAGTCGTCGCCGGGGAGGACTTCGCCTATACGCTGACACTCGTTCCGAACGGCCCGCCGATGCTCAACGGCGCGGCGGGATTCAGCCGGAAAGCGCCGAACGTCCGCAACGCCAGCTACTACTACAGCCGCCCGCAGCTCGCGGTGAGCGGCACCGTAACGCTCGCCGGCAAGCGCCAGCCGGTCACCGGGCGCGCCTGGCTCGATCACGAGTGGTCGAGCGAACTACTCCCGACGGAGGCACAAGGCTGGGATTGGGTCGGAGTGAACTTCGCCGACGGCGGTGCCTTGATGGCCTTTCGCCTGCGCCGCGCCGACGGCACACCGCTGTGGGCCGCCGCTACGCTCAAAGCATCCGGCACCGAAACGCTGACGTTCCGGCCGGAAGAAATCGTCTTCACCCCGCTGCGCCACTGGCAATCGCCGCGAACGGGCATCGTTTACCCGGTTGCCTGGCGTATGGAAATCGGACGCCGAACGTTCGATGTGTTGCCGCTGATCGACGACCAGGAGCTCGATAGCCGCCTCAGCACCGGCAACGTGTATTGGGAAGGCGCCATCCGCATCGTCGAGAGCGGCCGATTAACCGGCCAGTTGAGCGACCAGAATAGCGGCCATGGCTATCTGGAAATGACAGGCTACGGCGCGCGAATCCGCGTCGAGTAGAGGGCGCGATATAACTTCGCCTAGCGCTTGCGGAGACGACGCCGTCGATCGTGGAGAGGCAGATTCCTGACCTTTCGCCTAACAATCAACGCCAGTACCAGTATGCCGACCGCAAGGAGCAGCAATGTCGTCGGCTCCGGAATCTCGTTCCCGCCGGAATCCTCTCGTGGCGTGTAGTCGTAGGTAATCGACAGCATGGCATTCAGGGTCGTGAGCGGAAAGTTCGGCATGCCGCTCTGGTCTTCGGTTAGCAGTTGGCTCAACAACAACAGGTCATCGTTCGCGAAATCGTTACGATCTCCACTGATCATGGATGGCGGTGTCACGCCGTTGACGTTCTTCGCAAGGGTGAAGCCCAACAACTCGGACGTGTCGTCGAACACGATGCCGTACGAAAAATCCTTGGCCAATGCATAACTTTCGCCCGGAACCCCGGTCGCAACGGCGCTGAAAAGGAAGCGTGCAGGATCAGCGAAGCCGAAGCCGTCAAGTCCGAACAATCCGGACAAGGAATGGCTAACCGTAAAGCTGACCGGATACGGAATACTGGCCGCCGGCGGTCCCCAGACCATGTTCTCGGTGTACGTCCCGGAGAGCGTGACCGATCCGGAAACTCCAATGGACACTTTGTTCAAGGCGCCAAGCGACGAGTTGAACGACTGCACACCCGTCATCGCCACAGAGACGAATGAACCACTCTGGTTGATCATGACCGCCTGACTGACGATCGCGGCGCTGGCAAACGAAGGTGCCAAGATCATTGCCGCAAGAAGGAACCGCTTCAGACTGTTCATGGCTACTCCTCCCAGAAAGCCATGGCACCGGAGCCGATGCCGCGTCCATGCTGCGTCAGAGGACGTCCGCAATCACTCCCGCATAATTCGTGCCTTAACCGGCCAAATTACGGCTGTGCGGCCATTCGCTGAGAGACACAGCGTCTGCGGTCGGCGACATGTAAGCGAATCCGACAACAGGGCAACATTGAAAAGGCCCCGCACTGCACGCAGCCGGGGCCTTTTCGTTTACGCCAGAAATGCTTTACTTCTTGGCAACGGCCGCCTTGAAGGTCGCGCCAGCCGAGAACTTCGGCACGACGGCTTCGGCGATCGTCAGCTTCTCGCCCGTCTTCGGGTTCTTTCCTTCGCGTGCGGCACGCACCGACGACTTGAAGGTACCGAAACCGACGAGGCTCACGCCATCGTCGTTGGCCACGGCCTGAACGATCGTGTCGATGAATGCATCAACCGCCTTGGCTGCGTCAACTTTGGTCAGGTCGGCCGCATCGGCCACTGCTTCGATCAGTTCGGTCTTGTTCATTGTGTTTTTCCTTGCTTGGTTGAAAAGTCAGAAATCCGAGGGATGCGGATGATACCCGGGAATTCGCGTCTGGCAAGCGATTTCAGGACAAATGTCGCGCCCATTCGACGCTTGCCAAGCTCCGCACGCACGACCTTTCGAAGATCACGGGCAAGAACTGTCGACTTTCTTTACAACAACCAAGACTTGTTTTTATTTAACCATTACACACCAAACACATAGAAATACTGGCACCGTTATTGCTAACACATTCGCTCTTTTTATAGAACACAAGGAGAATAAAGTGCAGTCATCTTCCCTGAAACTGGCCTGCGCCGCCGCGCTGAGCATAACGTTGCCGATGAGCGCCCACGCCGTCGCAACCCTGCAGAACGGGTACGTGCTTGCCGGCGTCAGCGACTACGGTACGCTAGGATCGAACAGCAATACTTCGCCGGGTATCCTGTACGACAAGACGGGGACGTCTTCTTACGGCATCAACGATTTCCTGACACCGGGCACGCCGTTCGAGGGCTTCTACTTGAAGGGGAAGAGTCTTTCCTACTTCTCCGACAATGGCGGGGGTAGCACTTTCGGCCTGTTCTCGTTGACACAGAATTCCGCAACGTCGGTACTGGCCACCGGAACATCGAAGGATGGGTTGCTCGGAGTCTCGCACCTCTACTCGCTGGCCACGCTGGGCGGTCGTTCGGTGATTTCGATCACGACGACGCTGAGCAATCTGGGTACAAGCGCCTTCGAGAACCTCGAGTTCCTGCGTACCCTTGATCCTGATCCCGACGTGAACGCTTTCGGCTCTTACGACACCGAGAACAAGGTCATCTCCGGTGCCGAAGCATGTGGCACCGGCACGAGTTCCGGTCAAACCATCTGTGCCTATACCACTAGCACTCTGGCCCATCTGGCAGGCATCAGTTCATATTGGTCTACCGATCCCTCGGTATACCTGGCTGGATCAGATGACGGCAATGGTGACTACGCAATCGGCATCGCCTTCAGGCTCGGGTCCTTGGACGCTGGCAAGAGTCTGACTTTCGACTACGGCTATGCGCTAGGCGCGTCACTGGGCGATGCCACCGGTAGTGACGTACCCGAACCGGCAAGTGCGCTGCTCTTGGCCGCTGGCTTGCTCGGTCTCGCGCGCACGCAACGGAGCAAGCGCAACAGGGCCTGATGCCTGCTGGTTGCCGGCATCTTCTGCCTACTCAGAAGAGCCCGTCAGTGGTCCGACGGGTTCTTCTGGTCCGCAGACATACACCCCCTTGACATTCCTCTCTTCAACGCCAGCTGTTGCTCACTCCCCGGAGCGAATCGATACCGATCAATTCGCCGCGCGCGCCGACGATCGTAGACAACGCCTTGAATGCGTTGGCCTGCACCTTGTCCGGCAACGGAACGAACTTTGCCTCACGAGCAAGCGCATCACCGGTCGCGTACGCCCAAGCGAAGAAGCGCAGCACGCGCGCAGTGCGCTCCGTTTCACTTGCGACCTTGGGCACAGCCACATAGGTCCCCATGGTAATCGGCCACGAGCCCACGCCTTCCAGATCTGTCAGTGACTGCGAGAAATCGCCGTGACTGAACCAGCGGCTCATGAAGACGGCGCTCCGGAACGCATCGGTCGATGCGGAGAGATAGTTGCCTGCGGCGTTCTTCAGTTGCGCGCCGACCAGTCCATCATCAAGAACGTAGTTGTAGTCGATATAGCCGATCGCCCCGGGGGTATTCCGGACGGCCTTCGACACGCCGCTGCTTCCCTTTACGGCAATGAAGCCGGCAGGCCATGCATGCTTGTTGGCCACCCCGAATCGGGACTTCCACTTCGCACTCCGCTTGCTCAGATAGTCGGAGAAGTGATGCGTCGTCCCCGATCCATCACTGCGGCAGACGACCTCGATCGGCAGGTTCGGCAGATCTTCGCCGGGATTCAGGCGAGCGATTTCCGGCGCGTCCCACGTCATGATCTCGCCGAGATAGATGCCCGCAAGCACCTCACCATCAAGCTTCACCGGCCTGCTTCTCGACGGAAGGTTGACGACCGGGACAACGCCCGTGATCACCGTCGGAAACATGACCAACCCATCCTGCGCCAGGGAATCGGTCGAAGCGATGACGTCCGACGCGCCGAAGTCCGAGGCGTGCTGCCGGATTCGTTCCATCCCGGCGCTCGACCCTACCGGATCGTAGGCAATCGCCTCATCGCTGCCCTTGGCGTAGGCCTTCGCCCACACGCGATAGACCGGGGCTGCGGCGGACGAACCGGCACCGGTCAGTTCGGTGGCAGCGGTCGCCAGTGCTGGGGTTGATAACAGAAGTGCTGCGCACAAGAACAGGCCGGTCAAAGCACCGGCGAAACCCACGCCGCGGCGTGCCATATGAAAACAAGGAAGAGCCAAGACAGTATCCTGATGAAAGTTGTGAACACGTCGGTCGATTTGTCGATAGTCTGCGACCATTGCGCGGCGAGGCATGATAGGCGGCGACGATTACAAAGACGTGACGCAGTCAGGCGTGATGCGATTCCGCCGTTGATGGTGCCGGAGCATTCGCCCCCTGTACCAGCACCGACAGGAATGGACGGCGCACAAGGCCAAGAAACCAAGGACTAACGGACGGGGGGAAAGAATGCAGTTCGACGTAATGGGGCTGGGCGTATCAACGCTCGACGTATTGAGTCTGGTGGAGGCATTTCCATCGGGCGATGGTGTACAGCGCGCGGCCGCCGTCGCAGTTCAAGGCGGCGGGCCGGTATCCACGGCCATCGTCACCGCCGCTGCGCTGGGCGCAAGGACCGCGATGATCGATTGCCTGGGCGATGACTGGCGTGCGACGGCGATCATGGACGCCTACCGGCAATCGGGCGTCGCGACCGAATATCTGCAGGTCGTTCCCGGCCGCACTTCGTCGATCGCGACCATCCTCGTGCGACAGTCGGATGGCGCGCGCGCCATTGCCTACTGCCCCGGCACGACACCGGAACTATCCGCAACGGACGTGCCGGCCGAGGCGATCGCATCCGCCCGAATACTGCACATCAACGGCCGCCATCCGGAAGCCTGCCGTCGCGCCTGCGAGATTGCGCGCCAGGCCGGCGTCAAGGTCTCCTTCGATGGCGGCGCGCATCGTTACCGTCCGGAAATCCGACCACTCGTTGCCCTGACGGACATCGGCATCGTGGCCCTCGACTTTGCCCGACAGTACACCGGCCGGACCGACGTCAGTGCGGCAGCGCTGGCGCTGCTGGCCGAAGGCATGGCGCTCGTGGTGATCACGGACGGCGTGCGTGGCAGCTGGATCTACCCGCGCGACGGCGAACCGTTCCATCAACCCGCATTTCCTCAGGCCGATCTGGTTGATACCACCGGCTGCGGCGACACCTATCACGGGGCCTTCCTCTTCGGGCTGACACGCGACCTCCCGCTGACCGAGTGCGCCCGGCTGGCGAGCAAGGTGGCGTCAGAGAATTGCCGGTTCCTCGGCGGGCGCGGCGTTCTGGCCACCCTGAAATACCTGGGCGCTGCGGCGATCGGCTGAGCCTGCGTGACAAGAATGTCACACGAATGAAACATGCAACGGCGAGGATGGGCCGCCCGCGAACGAACCACGCCGGTGACTCCTGCCGGCATCTCCGAGGGCATGGGAACTTAGCCATCCGACATTCCGTCGGGATGCGAACGATCAACTGACCAAGGAAGACCACGATGAAATGTCCACCCATGAGCATGACGGCGACGGTCACCGCGCTTGTTGCCATTGCCGTGCTGACCGGATGCGCCTCGGACCGCTCAAGCATGAAGTCAGCGCAGTCCTACCCAACACTGAACGGCGCTCGGCCCCTGGTGATCGGGCACCGCGGCGCGAGCGGGTACCTGCCGGAGCACACGCTGGCCTCCTACGGAAAAGCGATCGAGTTGGGAGTGGACTTCATCGAACCCGACCTTGTCGTCACCAAGGACGGCGAACTCGTCGCGCGCCACGAGCCGAACATCACGGCGACAACCAACGTCGCCGATCTGCCCCAGTTTGCCAGTCGAAAAACGACGCGGAAGGTCGATGGCATATCCGAAACCGGCTGGTTCGTCACTGATTTCACGCTCGCCGAGCTGCGCACGTTGCGCGCAAAACAGCCGAATCCTGCACGTAATCAGTCCTTCAACAACCAGTTCCCGATTCCGACCTTCCGCGAAATCCTTGATCTTGCGAAGTCCGAATCGGCGCGCACCGGTCGAACCATCGGCGTCTATCCGGAAACAAAGCACCCCACCTACCACGTCGATGCCGGCCTGCCGATCGAACCGCGTCTCCTGAAGATCCTCGCCGAATACGGCTATACGAAGAAAGACTCGCCGATCATCATCCAGTCGTTCGAAGTCGCCAACCTCAAGGCGCTGCGCAAGCAGACCGGCGTACGCCTGGTGCAGTTGGTCGATGGCGATGGCGTCGACGCCAAGGGCGCCGTCACGCTCGCGGCGCCGTTCGACAAGCCCTACGATTTCGCCGTAGCCAAGGACACGCGCACTTTCGCCGACCTGCTGACACCGAAGGGTCTGGCCGAGATCAAGACCTACGCCGACGGTATCGGCCCGTGGAAACCCTACCTGGCGAGCGCGGCACAGACGCTCGGACCGGATGGCAAGCCCAAGGATCTCAACGGCGACAAGAAGATCACAGAAACTGACCGCGTAACGATCACGCCGACCTCGGTCGTCAAGGACGCGCACGCCGCCGGCCTGTTCGTGCATGCCTACACCTTCCGCAACGAAGCCGACCTGCTCGCATTCGACTACAACGGCAATCCCAGGAACGAGTACAAGCGTTTCTTCGAGCTGGGTGTGGACGGCGTGTTCAGCGACTTCCCGGATACCGCCGTCGCCGCCCGCGACATGAGGTAAAACGAGCGATCACCGCTCAACAACGCCATGCTGTAGCAGTCGCACGAACAAGAGACCCGGTTGTGTAACCGGGTCTCTTGTGTATTCCTCCGTCCCCAGCTCGGCCATTCCGGCCATCGGCCTATTGCTTGGTTGTCGGACAGCAACAAGAAGGTTTCCTGACGCACAGGTATATAACGAGATCGTCAAACGTTTCTTCGTCCTGATCCTATGGAGCTTCGTGAAGGACCTTGATTCCCTGAGTTGTAATCGCCAGAACGCAAGGATGAGTTAGTCGGTGCTTGATGGTCAAGGCAAAGTACTTGATGCGGAGAGTGTCGGCGGAGCCGGCCTCGATCAGGACTTCGTCCTGCAAATACTCGTTTGCGAGTACGCTCGGAATCGGGAATACCCCCACTTGCTCCCGACCGAAAGCAGCCATCAAGGCCGCATCGTCGAACTCACCGACGACGGAGACCTTCAACCGTTGTTGGTCGAACCATTCATTAATGGCCTTGCGCATGGCCGAATCCTCCCCTGGCATGAGGAGCGGTAGTTGCTCCAGATTCTGCGGGAATGGCAATTTCGATTGCTTCGCCAGTTCCGGATGCACCATGAAGGTCACACCGGATTCCCCCAACTTGTGGCTGTAGGCTTTGACTTCGACATTGGCGGGCACCGGCGTATCGGAAATGACCAGATCGAGGCGATGCAGGGCCAGTTCGGCCAGCAACCGGTCGAGACGCCATTCCCGGCAGACGATGCGGACGGGTTCGTCGAGTTTGATGGCAGGACGCAGCAATCGGTAGGCCAGTGATTTTGGTAACGCATCCGAAACACCGACACGAAACTCGATGGCGTGTCCTTCCGGGTACTGTCGCAATACCTGATCGAGCTCCGCGCTGAGCGTGAAAATTTCGTCCGCATACCCAATAGCGAGCTTCCCTGCCTCCGTGAGCTCCAGCGTGCGTCCGTTACGACTGAAGAGTGCCGTGCCGACCCGATCCTCAAGCAACTTGATCTGACCACTCAAGGTTTGCGGAGAAATATGGATGGCCTCGCTGGCGCGCAACACGCCACCATGCTTGGCTACTTTCCAGAAATAGAAGAGATGCTTGAGGTTCACACAGGGATCCTTTGATACGAGTATCTCGTATTGAATGCGCTGTAAATACGAATATACGGCACACTTTGTTTGGGCTACATTGACATCGCGGCGTCGTAAGCTGCTCTGTTGAAGAGGAGATGCAAAATGCAGACGCAAATTCATGTGAAGGGTTTGGTCCATGCCTCCAGGCTCCGTGTCATCGCTACCCTGGTGCTCGAGGATCTGGACGTCATCATGATGGAAGTTTGCAACCGGGTTACTGATCGCCTGCATCACACCGTATCGAGACAGCAGTCCAGACTGGTCAAGATTGATCGAGCAGGCATCCGTCAGGGCAACCTGGTCGCTGCAATGAGTTGAGTTACCCATCCACCCACCAACAGGAGAGAGCCATGAACCACCCAAAAGCCCAAGTGATGGCCCTGCCGCGCGGTACAGATTCGGTACTGGCCACCAACCGGGTCATTCGCAATACCTACACGCTGCTGTCGATGACACTGCTCTTTGCAGCCGCTGCGGCTGGACTTTCGATGGCAATGAAGCTGCCCCATCCGGGCATCCTGATCACGCTGGTCGGCTATTTCGGCCTGTTGTTCGCCATCACGAGGTTCCGCGACAGCGGGCTTGGTGTCGGGCTTGTCTTTGCGTTGACTGGTTTCATGGGCTACACGCTCGGACCGATCATCGGTCACTATTTGTCGTTGCCTAACGGAGGGCAGACAGTGATGCTGGCGATGGGCGGCACGGCCACGATCTTTCTCGGCCTATCGGGATATGCGCTGACGACACGCAAGGACTTCAGCTTCATGGGCGGCTTTCTGACGATAGGGATCCTGCTCGCTTTCCTGGCCGGCCTGGCGGCAATCTTCTTGGGTATTCCGGCGCTGTCCTTGACCGTCTCCGCTGCCTTCGTGCTGCTGATGTCCGGCCTCATTCTCTACGAGACCAGCAACATCATCCAAGGCGGAGAGACGAACTATGTAATGGCGACCGTGTCGCTGTTCGTCTCGATCTTCAACCTCTTCACCAGCCTGTTGCATTTGCTTGGGTTCTCCAACGGTAGCGACTGATTGTAGTATTCCATGAGGGCGGCATCGCCCGCATGCCGGATTGGCGGATTTCTCGAACTGGAGGGCATCATGAACAATCCATCTCTGCAAACTGTTCGTACGGTTGTTGCCGCGACCGACCTGTCGAAAGCCTCTGAACTTGTTGTTGAACAAGCAGCGCTGTTGGCGAAGCGATGGAATGCTGATCTGGTGCTGCTGCACGTTTTCAACGATGGCTTCTGGGCGTCGATCATCGCCATCCACGAAGCCGAGCACTGGGTGGGTGCTGACCATGTTCTCATCGCCCGTGAGCGCCTGTCGCAGCAGGCAAAGGCGATTGAGGAGCGTCATGGCGTGCGGGTGCGCGGTGAGACCCGTACCGGTAGTGCTGCTACCGAAATCGCTACCTTCTGCCGAGAACAAGATGCCCAACTGCTGGTTGTTGGCGAACATAGCAACGACTGGATTGGCGATACCGTACTTGGTGGAACCACCCAGAAGGTATTAGAGCGTATTGCCATGCCCGTACTCTTGGTGCGCCATCCCGCCAGCACCGACTTTGTCAACATTCTGGTGGCGACCGACTTTTCCGATAGCGCTACGCGCGCCGCAGAACTGTCAACCACATGGTTTCCCAAAGCACACCAGCAACTCGTACATGCCTACCATGTCGCTTTCGAGGGGTGCATACGCATGGCCGGTGCATCAGATGCACATATCGAGCAATACCGCCTTGACGAAATGGCCCGTGCTGAAAAGCGCATGCAAGAGCAGATCGAGAAATTATCCTCGCCTGTAGCCATTGAAAAGCGATTGGCACATGGCTATCCCGTTGTTGTTTTGCAGCGAGAGATTGAACGGTCTCGGGCTGATCTGATCGTCATCGGAAAGCACAGCGGGACGACCCTGGAAGAGAAGCTCCTGGGCAGCGTCACGCGCAATTTGCTCTATCAAGCAAATTGCAACGTGTTGCTCGTGCCTTGACCATGGAGATGCGTCATGCGCGACAACTGGCATGCCGTCGATGCGGAGGCGGCACGGGCCGGACAAGGATCGACTGGCGCCGGTCTGAGTGTCACTGATATTTGCGGCCGAAGTAGGCGAGGCACGACGCGAAATTGAAAACAGGGTAGTCAGGGATTCTCCCGCGATAAACTCCGTGCCCCTTCCGCAGGATCTCCTGGCTACTCTTGAGCCATAGGCTCTGGCTAATGCCGGAATACGCGAAGCCGCACTTTCGGCAATGCAGCGTGTCTATCAGGTACTCAAGGCCCGCTGGCTGGAGGTTGGCGCCTGTGGCAATATCCCCGTCATGGAGATGGATGCGCGCTTACGTGCAAACAGGCTGCTAAGGCTGCGTTCAGGCCAGAGGAAACGACATGAGGAAACCGCTCAAACCAACCGGCACAGCACCATGATTCGCCTTCTCGTCACGCGCGCTCCGCTGTTCGCGGTCCTATGGTGGATACTCGCCGAAGGTCGCAGCGACGCTTGGCAGTTCGGCTGTGTTGCCGTCGCCGCAGCAAGCTGGTCGAGCCTGCGGTTTTGGCCACCTGCGCCGTCCCCCATCCGTCTGGCCGGGATGGTTGGTTTTCTTCGTTTTTTTCTCTGGAATTCGATCCGCGGCGGCATTCAGGTGGCCAGCATGGCACTGCGCGGGCGCGCAGCCCTGCAGCCTGCCCTGATCGTGCTGCCGCTAACCCTGCCGAACAACAGCGCGCGAGTCCTGCTAGTCAATACACTGAGCCTGATGCCGGGCACTGTTGGCGTCGACATGGATGATGCAGGCGTGCAACTGCATGTACTGGATAGCCGTCTGCCGGTTGCCGCCGAGGTGCAGGCGCTGGAAGCGGTCATCGCGAGACTTTTCGGGGTCTCGCCATGAGTGCGCTGGCATTGGGTGTTGCGCTGTTCCTGCTGTCCAACCTGGTAGTGGCGCTGATTGCCGCCGCACGGGGACCGACCCCGGCCGACCGCATGCTGATGGCCCTGTTGTTCGGCAGTACAGGCACGGCCGTGATGGTACTGCTCGCAGCCGTCGGAGGCGGCGCGCCACTCGTTGATGTCGCGTTGGTACTGGCCCTGCTCGCTGCCATAGGCGGTATTGCATTCGCCAAGCGCGCCTGGCACGCGGAGCGAAATGACCATGATTGAGTGGCTGAGTGCGGGCTTGTTGATCGTCGGTGCCTTCTTCTTTTTCGCCGGCACGGTGGGCCTCTTGCGTTTCCCCGATGTCTATAGTCGCCTTCACGTGCTGGCCAAGGCCGATAACCTGGGATTGGGCTGCGTATTGTTTTCCCTCGCCATCCAGGCGGAAAGCCTGGCGGCAGCGCTGAAACTGCTGCTGATCTGGCCGCTTGTATTGGCCGCCAGTGCCGGTATCGGTTTCGCCATCGCCCGCCGCGCCCGTGCACTCGGGATACAACCGTGGAAGAAGGAGGATGAGCGATGAGCTTCGCCTTTGACCTGCTGCTCGCCCTCGCACTGCTGTGGAGCGGCTGGCGTACCCTGACGACGCCCCGACTCGATCGGGCCATCGTCATGTTCATTGCCTTCGGCTTGCTGCTGGCGCTGGGCTGGGCGCGGTTGTCGGCACCTGACATCGGGTTGGCCGAAGCAGCCGTAGGCGCCGGACTGACCGGCGCCTTGCTGCTCGACGCCTATGGTGCATTGCGACAGCGAACGGAGGAGCCATGAGGCGCTTTCTCGTGATCGCCCTCGCTGCTGCCTTCGCCGCCGTCCTCGGCAGTGCGATGCTTGGCCTCGCGCCCAGCCCGCTCGACCTGCGTATTCCGGTGGCCGCGCATCTGGCGCAAAGCGGTGTCAGTCACCCGGTGACTGCCGTCCTGCTCAACTATCGCGGCTACGACACACTGCTTGAAATCGCCGTTCTGCTATTGGCCTTGCTGGGTATCCTTGCGGTGGTCGGCAAAGACCCTGCACCACCGCCACGTCCGGCCCACCCGGTGCTGCAAACACTGGCGCGCCTGGCTACGCCAGCGATCATCGTCATGGCGGCGTACCTGCTCTGGGCTGGCGCCTTCCGCCCCGGCGGCGCCTTTCAGGCCGGAGCGCTGCTCGCTGCCGCCGCCGTACTGCAGCATCTGGTCGGCTTCTTGCCGGGCTGGAGCACGCCCCGGCTCAGGCTGCGCCTCGGCTTCGTCACCGGCTTCGTGGTGTTTCTGACGGTCACCACCGCCCTGCTGAGCCAGGGGGCTCTGCTCAAATACCCAGTGGAATCAGCAGGAATGCTGATCCTGCTCATCGAGAGTGCGCTGACGCTCTCTCTGGCGTTGATTCTGGCCGGACTATTTCTGCTCCTCTCGCGCGATCAGGGGGGAGCATGACTGGCGGATTGTTGTTCGCGTTGACCGGCGTCGCCCTGTTCGCGCTGGGCGTGGCTGGCGTGCTTCTGATCGCCCACCTGCTGCGCCGAATACTTGCCTTCAACCTGATGGGCAGCGGCGCCTTCCTGGTGCTGGTCGGACTGGCACAGAGGAACGACGTGCCCGACCCGGTGCCGCAGGCAATGGTACTGACCGGCATCGTCGTCGCCGTCGCCGCCACGGCGCTGGCACTGGCCTTGACAAGGAGACTTCATGGATTGACCGGGCAACTCGCACTGCCGGAGGATGCGGATGACTGACCCGTTGATCTGGCTGATCGTGCTGCCGCTTGCTTGGGCGACATTGGCCTTTTCACTTGGACCCGGGCGGGGCGCCTGGGTGGCGATAGCCGGGCTACTGGCGCAACTCTGGCTGACCTTCGCTTTGGCGCAAAACATCAGCATTGGCGGGGCAGCTCTTTCCCATGCCGTTGGCGGCTGGGGGGCGCCTCTCGGAATCGATTTGGCTGTCGATGGGATGTCGGCGGCAATGCTGCTGCTCACACAGTGCGTCGCGCTGCCGCTGGCCATTTATGCCCGCAGCTATTTCAAGACGGGCGACCCGGCCAGCACCTGGTTCTGGCCGCTCTTTGGTTTCCTGATCGCCGGGCTCAACGCCTTGTTCGTCTCCGCCGACCTGTTCAATATCTATGTCACGCTTGAACTGGTGGGTCTGGCCGCCGTGGCCCTGGTTGCCGCCGGTGGCGGTGCACAACAGGTGGCGGCGGCTTTGCGCTATCTGTTTGCCACGCTGGTCGGCTCTGGTGCCTACCTGCTCGGCGTGGCACTGCTCTACGGCGCCTATGGCACGGTTTCGATCGCTACGCTGATGCCGCTGGTGTCGGCGGATGCGCCGCGTCTGGTATGGATCGCCGGCGGACTGATGGTTGCCGGTCTGATGCTCAAGACGGCGCTGTTTCCCTTCCACTTCTGGCTGCCGCCGGCCCACGGCGGCGCGCCGGCGCCGGTGTCCGCGCTATTGTCGGCACTGGTGGTGAAAGCCTCCTTCTACCTGATCCTGCGGCTGTGGCTGGGGCCGCTGCAAGCGCTGCTGCCGGTCTTCGCCTGGGGGATAGCGTTACTTGGCGCGGCGGCGATCTTCTGGGGCTCGTGGCAGGCAATTCACGCCGTGAAACTGAAACGCCTGATCGCCTATTCGACGGTGGCGCAACTCGGCTACCTGTTCTTGATCTTTCCGTTGCTGACAAATCCAGTGGCGCTCAAGGCCGGCATGATGCAAGTCTTCGCCCACGGACTGGCGAAAGCCGGCATGTTTGCCGCTGCCGGTGTGATGATCAAGGCAACCGGACAGGATACGGTGGCCGGTCTGGCTGGTGCCGTCGAGCGCATGCCGGTGACGCTGTTCGCTTTCGGCCTGGCCGGCATGACGCTGATGGGCCTGCCACCTTCCTCGGGATTTCTTGCCAAGTGGCAGATCATCGAAGCGGCGCTTGCACAGGGCTACTGGATTATCGCCGTGGTGGCGCTGGCCGGCGGCCTGTTGGCGGCGGTTTATGTGTTTCGCGTGCTACGTCAGGCATTCCATCTGGCACCCGACGGCGGGGCCGCGGCTGCCGTGCCGCGCGCGGCCGAATGGAGCGCTTTCGCTCTCGCTGCAGCCAGCGTATTGCTGGGTCTTCGCGGGGTGGAGTTGATGTTGTTGCTGGGAGCAGTTACATGACAGCAAACGAACTCCTTCCGCTGGCCGTGCTGACATCCTCGCTGTTGCCCGGACTGGTGATCTTCGCCTTGCCGGAGTCCTGGATCGCCGTGCGGACAACGCTCAACCTGTTCGGCGCCATCGCCAAACTCGGACTGGTCTTCCTGTTGCTCGCCGGTGTTCATGCGGGTGGCAGCTATGGCGTGCGCTTCGAGGTGTTACCTGGCCTCGACTTGGCGCTCAAGGCCGATGCCCTGGGCTTGCTGTTCATCACCCTCTCAGCCATCCTCTGGTTGTTCACCACGCTCTACGCCATCGGCTACCTCGAAGGTGCACCGCGCCGCAGCCGATTCTTTGGTTTCTTCAGTCTGTGCGTCACGGCCACCATGGGAATCGCCATGGCGGCCAACCTGTTCACGTTCTTTGTCTTCTACGAACTGCTGACGTTGTCGACCTTCCCTCTGGTCGTCCATCGCGGTACCGACAAGGCAATGAAAGGCGGAACGATCTATCTTGCCTATACCTTGATCGGCGGTACGGCGCTGCTGACTGGCATTGTCTGGCTGCATCACCTCCTCGGCCATACCGAGTTTGCCCACGGCGGTATCGCCGCCGTGCTCGGCGCCGAACACGCCGGGCAGTTGAAGATCATCTTCCTGCTCTTGATCGCCGGCGTCGGCGTCAAAGCAGCCCTCGTGCCGTTGCACGGCTGGTTGCCGCAGGCGATGGTCGCACCAGCGCCTGTATCCGCCTTGCTGCATGCGGTGGCGGTGGTGAAAGCCGGCGCCTTCGGCATCGTTCGGATCGTCTACGAGGTCTATGGCGTCGAGTTCGCGCAGTCGCTAAACCTGCTCCTGCCCCTGGCGATCATCGCTTCCGTCACCATCGTCTGGGGCAGCTTCCGTGCGCTGTTCCAGGACGACCTGAAGAAGCGGCTGGCCTTCTCGACGGTCAGCCAGGTGTCCTACATCGCCCTCGGTGTAGCCTTGTTCGGTCCCATCGGCACCATTGGCGGCCTGGTGCATATGGTGCATCAGGGCATCATGAAGATTACGTTGTTCTTCTGTGCCGGTAATTTTGCGGAAACGCTCGGTATCCATAAAGTCAGCGAGATGGACGGTGCCGGGCGACGCATGCCGCTCACCACGCTGGCCTTCTCCATCGGTGCACTCGGCATGATGGGGGCGCCACTGACCGCCGGCGCAGTAAGCAAGGCCTGGCTGATGGAAGGCGCCACGGCAGCCGGCATGCACTGGGCTACCTGGGTACTGTGGACGTCCAGCCTGCTGAATGCCGCTTACTTCCTGCCGATTCTCTGGCGGGCATGGTTTCGCCCCGTGCCCGCAGCATGGCCAGACGAACATATTCCGCAGCGTGGCTGGCTGGAGACGGCCTGGTTGCTGTTGTTGCCCCCTTTGGTGACCGCAGCGATGACGCTGTCCGCCGCTCTATTTGCCGATGCCGCCATCACACCCTTGGCATGGGCACGCCTGATCGCAGCGCGCGAGTACGTCGGACTGGAAACACCATGAGATTGAAGGAAGCCTTTCTCTGGCACCCCAATTGGCTGTACAAAAGCTTGATCCTGATTTGTGGTGCGCTGTTGGTGACGGCCATCGGCTATATCCACACGCTGACTGGCCTGGCTTACGAGTTTCACGCGTTCTTCATTGTGCCGGTACTGGCTGTCAGCTGGTTTCTTGGGCCACGCTTTGGGTATGTCCTGGCGCTGCTGGCCGCTATCGAATGGTTCCTGGCCGATCGCATCCTTGCCGGCGTTCAATCATCCCTCTTGCCGTTGCTGTTCAATACCGTCGTCCGTATGGCAATCTTTGCCGGTGGCGCCTGGCTGGTCGGCTCAATACGCAGTACCCTGCTGCGAGAAGCCCGGTTGGCACGCGAAGATGCACTGACAAAACTGCCCAACCGTCGCGAGTTTCTTGAGCGGGGCCACCAGGCTTTCGCCGAGGCGCAGCGCCAAGAAGCGCCCTTCGCTGCGGTTTATATTGACCTCGACCATTTCAAGGAAGTCAACGATACCCTCGGCCACGAGATTGGCGACCAGTTGCTCAAGTCGGTCGCCGCTGCGATGCGCGCCCATTTGCGTGCAAGCGATGTGCCGGGCCGACTGGGCGGCGATGAGTTTGCCTTGCTCCTGCCCAACATGAAGGCTGATACGGTAAAGGTCTACGTGGAAAAGTTGCGTCGGGCCTTGCTTGACGCGATGCAGACGGAACGATGGTTGGTAACCTTCAGCATCGGCGTGGCCAGTTATCGTACGACACCACAAGACTTTGATGCATTGCTCAAACAGGCCGATCAACTGATGTACGAAGTCAAACGCGGCAGTCGCGACAGCATACTTCTGCGCGAATACTGAACGGTTGGCACCTGGCGGCAAAACAACATACTGATGTCATTGTTGATCTCGGCTACGGATGGCGTCCTGGAAAATGTGTAGCGCCGATACCCGGCCGTCCTTGCCCTGCCCCGCATAGAGCGTGAGATGGAGCAGGGATTCGACACCGTGGGTATCTAGGGAGTGCTTGAGTCGGTTTACCAGCCAAGGGAATTGTCGCAGTGCACTCCAGTCGTCGTGCGGTGGGACACACAGGCTCAGAATGTCCGTGAAATTGTCTCCATGATGTCGTAGATATATCATCCCACAGCCTCGTGACCTGGAACGCACCTGCCACGTGCCGGAGCTTCGGCGTCTTGGGAAACCTCGGCAGACCATGCCAATCAGCATAATTGTAGTCTCGCCCGATGCACGCTGAAGGAGAGCCGTAGATGTCCGCTATCAACCTGCCGCAACCATGACTTGGCGCGAGAGCTTGCGTTCCTGGATACCGACTCGGGAACGGCTCGAAAGAAGCCGCTGGCTGCGCTGGCTCGCACCTTGGCTGGGTCATCCAAAGTTATGGCATTGGTCGCGTCGCGGCGTCGCGCTGGGAGTGGCTCTTGGGGTTTTCTTCGGACTGCTGATCCCGTTGGCCCAGATTCCCGTGACGGCGGCTGCAGCGATCGTGTTGCGTGCCAATCTCCCAGCTGCGGCAGCAAGCACGCTCATCTCGAATCCCGTGACCTTCGGGCCGCTGTATTAAGTCGTGTGCGTCAAGTTGTGCAAAAAGGTGGTCTGGTATTTGGTTGATCCTTTG
>JADHEF010000315.1_pt1 | contig 56354 bp, 51 predicted proteins | sample 8952391 | NCBI WGS metagenome assembly JADHEF01 (sample SAMN16124439, study PRJNA663245) | bioreactor sludge metagenome | isolation source: sludge (nitrite) | place: India:Bengaluru | collected 2019-02-28 | reverse complement strand
CGAGCAATGGCCATGCGCTGCTTCATCCCCGCCGAGTAGTTCAGGAAAGGCTCATCCGCCCGGTTCTTTAGGTGTACCACATCCAAGAGCTCCTCCACCCTGGCCTTGACCTTGGTTTGAGGCATATTATGAAGGGTGGCGAAGAATTGGAGGTTCTCTCTGCCGGAAAGCCTCCAGTAGAAGCTTCTCTCATCAGTGGTGACAAAACCGATGCAAGATCTGGCCTTCTGGCCCTCCTTTACCACGTCGTAGCCATTGACATAGGCATTTCCTTCTGTGGGCATGATCAGGGTGCACAATATCTTTATCAGAGTGGACTTGCCCGCCCCATTGGGCCCAAGGAGGCCCAAAACCTCGCCTTCTCGAACCTTTATGTTCACGCCGTCCAGTGTGGTTAACACATCTCTTTTTCCCGAATTCCTTATAACATCCAAGAAGCCTCTATCCAGCACGAACCTCTTGGTCAGCTCTTGGGTCTCAATTGTGTATGTTCCGATAATCTCACGTCCGTTGACCTGCCAACATTATAAACACATAAATCATCCAATTTTAGTCAGGATATTTAAAACTACTTTTGACTCATTGACTACTAAATAATATAATAATTGTTAATCATCCAAACAAATTTTAGTAATACAAATTGTGGCACAAATCTTAAATATGCAGCTTTTATTCTAAGGAGGTCGGAGGAATTAAAACGAATATCAAATGCGAGTTGGTCTCCATGGTCCTTCTTCTGGCGTTGGTTCCGGGATTGGCCCTGGCGGACAATGCGATAATGGAGGAGCTGGGAAGCAAGGCGGCCAAGGCGGCCATGCAGGATCTCAATGTTGAGAAAGGAGATGCCAATGTTCTGGTGCTGACCAGCGCCGGGCATGCCATCGTTGACAATCAAACCACGCAAGCAGCCCTCAAGGGCCTTATGGCTGAGAGCGGAAATAGCATAGGCGATGCAAACCTCTTCCAGGTTCTGCGTCCACATTGGAAGCCGGTCTGGTTCTACGTCTTCAATAAAGCTACTGGAGAGGCGGTCTTCCTGCAGGCGGACAGCAAAGCCCTGAAAGGGAGCCTGGATGAATTCAAAGCCCTTGCCAACGATCAGGTCTTCAGCAAGATCTCGAAGGCCAATGTGGACCTCAACTACCTGGCAAACCATACCGATGAGGGCAATGCCACATTCGATGGCAAGGCCTTCAATGGAAATGAATTCTCCCTGGCCGGCATCTCCAATGTCTGGGCGCGAGGAGGAGCTTTCGACTTCATTCAGGCTACCTGCTTCCATGACCATCTCTGCCCCGGCGTGACCAGCGGACTATTTCTGGCCAAGTACGTGGAAGAGAAGCTGCCCATAAACAACATCAGCGCTGAGAGCTACAAGGTCATAGCCTGCCCCAACTGGTGCAAGGACGATCTTCTCCAGATGCGCTGGGACGCCACTCCCGGAAAGAGCAGCATGTTCGTGATGGCTCTGACCGATGCGGAGAAGAAGGCAGTGCCGGGCATCGCCGGAATTTACATCCGCTGGAATGATACCGTCAAGGAGGGCGATGCTCTGGCCCTGGGCTATAACTTCAGTGCAGTGGAACTGCCTCAATGGACCGGTCCGGCCTGGGGATCAAAGCTGTACCAGGACATAGTGCTCATGCCCTATGTGGATACGCCGGAGGCTTTCATAACCGTGCTCAAGGAGTTCAAGGTGGATGCAGCCAAGCTGGCGCAGATGCAAAACGCAGGCATGCATCCTCTGAAGGTTGCCGGAGTGATGTAGTCTTAAGATGGAAAATTGCCAAGAGGAAAAGATGGTGCCTTCTGGCATCAACTTTTTCCTGGCAAAGCCTATCAAAGGCTCATTGGCAATTGCAGGAGACTGCTATGGCAGAAGGATTCATCAGAAACAATTCCGTTTTTTCAGAGCAGCATCCAGAAGATGCCTACCATAAATTATTCATGATCATAAATTCTATGAGATTTATGATAGCGTGGCTTAGAATCTAGGCTATTGAAAATATCAATGATGACAGGCATGTTTTTGATTAATCCTAATTATTATAACAAATAGAAAAGTTCTTAAAACAAAATGATATTTCAATTCTCAGAATGAGATGTGAAGAAGGCATCTTATCTCATCTGGAGGGCTGGCAAATGAAACTTGTAATATGCGGCAAAGGCGGCAGCGGAAAAAGCACTGTATCGGCATTGATGACCAGAGAGCTGGTAGCTCGGGGAGAAACGGTTTTAGTGGTGGACACCGATGAGTCCAACTTCGGACTTTATAAACAGCTCGGCCTGCCCCAGCCCAGGGATTTCATGGACTCTCTGGGAGGAAAGAAAGGTCTCGGGGAGAGAATGAGGAAGTTCATGAAATCAGAGGGAAAGGAGAAGCTCTCCATTCTCCAGGATTTCTCCCTGGCGGATATTCCCGAAGAGATGATCGTGGGAGAGGATGGCATCAAGCTGGTGGCCATAGGCAAGATCCACGACTACGGAGAGGGATGTGCCTGTCCCATGGGCGCTCTGGCCCGGGAGTTCATTGAGAAGCTCAAGGCAGATGGCTTGCATGTGATTGTGGACACGGATGCCGGCATAGAGCACTTTGGCAGGGGCGTTGAAGCTGGATGCGACAAGATAGTGGTCGTAATCGATCCGAGCTATGAGTCGGTGCAACTCTCAGATAAGATCTCAGAGATGAGCGCAAAGATCAATAAACCGGTCTTCTTTGTTCTCAACCGAATGAATGAGGATGCTGCTGAGCTGGAGTCTCTGGTGGATAAGACGAAGATAATTGGGAGCCTTCCATTCGATCGCAATGTCTTCAAGGCCTGTCTGAAAGGCAGCAGGGTGCCGGAGATGGATGAGATGAAGAAGATTGTTGATCGGCTCCTCGCACATTAACCGGTGATATAAGAATGATTTTAAAACCAAATCAGAGATCGCAGATCATGCCGCTGCCCGTGGTCCTCATATCCACGGTCTCTGAGGGCGGAATTCTGAATGCTGCTCCCTGGTCCTGTGTGACACCGGTGCTGCGTCCTCTGGACGAGGTGCTCATAGCCTCCTGGCTGAAAAGGGATACCCTGGATAACATCCGGCAGACGGGAGAGTTTGTAATCAATGTTCCCAGAGCGGGAATGGAGGAGGCGGTGATGATCTGCGCCAGGAGCTATACCCCGGAGACGGATGAATTTCAGGAAGCTGGGCTTTTGGCCCGGCGGTCGTCAGCGGTCAAGCCTCCTGGAATTGAGGGATGCCTGGCCTGGGCCGAGTGCCGGCTGGAGGAGGAGATCGCCCGAGAAAAGTATGTCCTCATCTTAGCACGGGTAGTGCATCTGGAGGTGGATGACAGGTTCTTTTCCGAGGTGGATGGAATGGACTACGAAAAGGCCATGCCCCTCTGCTCTATTGGCGGGCCGAATGGTATCCAATTTGTCCGCCCGGTCTCCACGGGAAAGGGGGACAGATATGCTTCAATGCTGGGCAGCAGTCCCAAGCAGTGACATAATTGTTGAGAATTCTTTGAGACGGAAGGGACAAGGGCTGAAAGCTCTTGATTGAACTGGCAGGCTGATTTATGATAGACCCCAAGGATATCGACTGGAACCTCATTTGGAAGTGCAGGTGGAGGAGAACCGGGCAAGCAGCCCGGGCCGGGACTGCGCCCGTATCTGGGAGAGCCGGGAGAGCGCTCTCAGATTCTGGAACATGTGCCGAAAGGAGAGAAGCCGCATTGACCAGACCGTCTGGGAGACGGATATAAGCCAGAACTCCCGCGTCCTGGATATCGGAGCCGGGCCGGGAACCCTGGCCATTCCCTTCGCCCAGAAGGCGGAACATGTCACTGCGATTGAGCCGGCGGAGGGCATGTGCAGCGTTATGAAAGAGAAGATGGCCGAATTTGGCCTCTCCAATATCGACATAGTCCAGAAGCGCTGGGAGGACGTGGATATTGCCTCTGACCTTTCCGCCCCCTACGATGTGGTGATCGCTTCCTTTTCCCTGGGAATGAAAGACATCCAGTCGGCGGTTGAAAAGATGGTGCTGGCATCATCCAGATATGTCTACCTCTATCACTTCGCTGGCCCCTCATCCTGGGATATACAATGGCAGATCTTATGGCCAAGGTTGCACGGCAAAGCTTACCGGCTCGGCCCTAAGAGCAATGTGCTCTACAATGTGCTTTATCAGATGGGAATCTACCCCAATATCAGATCCTTCCGGCTGGAGCACAACCAGCCCTATGCTTCCCTGGATGAGGCTATGGCAGCTCTTGTTCCCCAGGCCCAGGTGGAGAGCGAGGAGCAGAAGGCCTTGCTCAAGGACTATCTCAGAGGCGTTCTGAAAAAGGAGGACGGCAAGCTGGTGCTGCCGGGATCTTCTATACGGGTGAAGATATGGTGGGACAAGTCGCAGCAACTACCTCCTTCTGATTGAAAACTCCAACAAGTTCGGCTCTGAAGATGATGCCCGGAAGTGACAGTATTCCTATCGCTGCAGGCAAGGAGAGGAGCTATCTCTCCAGCATAGGCTCGATAGCTGGCTCTTTTGTCCTTTAGCCAGCTACGGCTACTGCCTATGGCCAGTGCATCTCCGGGCCGGGGCCGCTATGTGGTGATGATCCTGAGGCGCTTGGGCTGGATATTCCTGGTCTGTTCCCTCAGCTCTTTGACCGGGACAGTTTAAATATAATCTATGATATTCCAGCAGAAAAACTGGAGGTATCGTGATATCTGGAAAACGGGAGATTTTGGCTTTATGTATAATCGTATTTTTATTCTCAGTTCAATCGGCAGAGGCAGAGCCGTCTCGCATAATTGATGCCGGGGAGATCTTAAAGAAGATCGAGCAGGGGCAGCCGGTGGAGTACAATAATGTCATCGTCAAGGGCGATCTGGATCTGAGCCTGCTGCATAACATGGAACGCTCGGCAGGTAGAGTCTCCATCAATTCGCCGATAAAAATTGCCAATTCGGTCATCTTGGGCCATGTCGTTATCAATAAGGTGGCGCTCGAAGATGCCATCGACTTTTCTGGAGACAAATTTATGTCCCGGACCACCATGACCGATTCATGGTTCAACGATACGGCAAGCTTCAATAAGGCGAGCTTTGAAGATGTCGCCGACTTCAGCACCTCCCGATTCAATGGCCCTGCCGTTTTCTCTTCCGCCCGGTTCGGCCAGACTGCTTACTTCAGAGACTGTGCGTTCAGCCAGGCTGCAAAATTTGTAAGCGCTCAATTCAGCCAGCAGGCCTACTTCCATTGGGCGCGGTTTTCGAAAGATGCCAATTTTAAGAGCACTAAATTCGACAGAGGCGCTATCTTCAGGGCAGCAGCGTTTGGCCAGAATGCGGACTTCAAGCTGGCGCAATTCCTGCAGGTAGCCGATTTCGAAAGCGTCCGATTCCAGCAAGCAGCAGGATTTGATAGCGCGAATTTCCTCCAGGATGCCAGATTTGATCATGCTCAATTCAGCCAAACAGCCAACTTTGACAGCGCCAACTTCCATCAGGAATCGTATTTCAGGAACACCTCCATCAAAAATGCCCTTTTCCAGGACATCCAGTTCAAAGAAGATGCCACCTTCGACAATGTCAGGATAGAGAACCTCTCTTTAAAAGGATCCGATGTGGAGAAGCTCGATATCCGCTGGTCATCGATTCACAATCTGTCCTATGATGACTCAGCATATGTTCTCTTGAGAAAGAACCTCGATATGCGGGGCTATTTGGATGACGCCAGCGAGTGCGAGTTCTCCTATCGCTGCGAGCGCAGAGCATATCTATGGGACCATGATTTCGGCCGCTGGCTCTTCGACTTCCTTGCCTTTGCCACATACGGCTATGGCTTGCGCCCGGTGTGGCCCCTGGGCTGGTCCATGGCCTTTATTCTTATAGGAGGCCTGTTCTTCTTCCTGACCAATAGCGTGGTCAGATCCAGGCAGCTTTCCGATCAGAAGGAGATCTCCGGAAATCGCATTGCTGGAAACGCGGATGGCAAGGTCTCCATCTGGGAGTCGCTTCTCCTCGCCACCACCTACTTCACCTCCGGAGCCAGCAACATAATCTCCGCCACTCCTTCAGAGTTCGTGCCTGTAGGACTTGGCCGGTATGCTGTGGTTTTGCTTCGGCTTTTGGGCTGGATATTCTTCGTCATCTTCCTCAGCTCTCTGACAAGGACGGTTTGAGATGGAAAAGGGAGGCTTTCCAGATTTTATATGCAGGATGAGGATAAGACTGAGGATAATGGCTGGCTCCGATGGATTTAAAACATAAATCTCCGGCGGCAGAGAGATTTCTCGCTACTGATAATCTCTTATCATAGCGGAAATGATATCTCCCACCTCTTCAAGCTGCCTCTGGCTGGCAGCGGCATCCCCTTGCATGCCCGCCTCCTTGGATCTGGATATAGCCGCCGAGATATCGGCATTCCGGGAGGAGAAATTGCCATCCATCCGCACTACCAGAGGCCTGTAGCTGGAATATTTTGCCGTAAATGCATCAAAGGAACTCTCCAGCTTATCGATCTCTAGGGAAGAATTGATCCCATCGGCTAGCAGAGACTGCCTGGCAATATTGTAGGATTTGTTTACCTCCTCCAGATCCTCTAACAGGATGTTCTTGGTATATACGTGGCTGGCAAAACCCCCCACCACCGCCAGGAGAATTGCAGCCAAGACGAGAGCCGTTTTGAGCCTATCGTTTTTGCGCTTGATCATCTCGCAGCTGCTCCATCCCAGCAGTTCGTACAGGCCGCAGCTTCCACTGATCACCGGGATCAGAATTACCGCCGTGGCCAGTATCAGAGGCATTTGCAGCTCTTCCCTTACCCAAAAGATGGCGACAAGAAGAAATGCCTCTGCTATTATCACTCTTATCATCCGGTCGAGAGTGCCAAGATTCTTCATGAGCCTATGTGCTGCTTGATTAAGGAAAGCTTTTGCGGTGAGGCGGAAAGGAGGTCTCTGCAGCCCAGATATGAAGCCAATTTATATAGGATAAATGAAAGACGAGATATAATACTAAAATAAGGTCTTCTTTCATGGCTTCGCCGCCCGCAGTCTTCCCGGAGAGTCTTCAGCACTTAAATGAGGTGTACGACATCAGTGCGCCACTTGGTCGCTCGCCTGCTTTTCCTGGTGATCGACCTTACTTTCAAGAGTGGCTGGAAGGAACGGATGGCCAAAAAGGCTACTCTCTCTCCTCCCTTTCCATGAGCTCTCATGCCGGTACCCATCTTGATTTTCCCAGCCACATTCTTCTCCCTGGCCAGAGCCAGAACAGCTATCCCCTGGGCCGTTTCATCATTCCGGCTGAGGTAATATCAATTTACGGATCCGGCCCCATAATGCCTTCCAGTCTGGAGTGCTGCCGGGCAGCGCAAGGTCAGGCGTTATTATTCAAGACCGAGAACAGCCGGAGAAAGCTGATGCTTGAGCCAACATTCAACCCCGATTATGTCTCACTGTCCCCGGAAGCAGCCGGCTACTGTGTCTCCCAGGGCATGGGACTGGTGGGAATAGATTACCTCTCCTTGGACCGGTACGAGGATGAATCTCTGCCCGTACATCATATTCTGCTGGAGAACGATATTATTATCCTTGAGGGGCTGGACCTCTGCCAGGTTGCCGCCGGAAGATATCTCCTCATCTGCCTGCCTCTAAGCATTGAGAACGCCGAAGCAAGCCCGGTGCGGGCGGTTCTGGTGAGGTGAATATACAATGAATCCAGACCAATTATTCCGATCTGCTCTCAATTCCCTTTCCAGGCCCATCTGCATCTGCGATGGAGATGGCATGGTGCTTTTCATGAACTCTGCCGCCAGGAGCCTTACTGGGTGGGAAGACGACGGCAGCTTTTTGGACATTAGCAGTACACCGGGCAAAATGGAGATTAAGGGGCGGTCTTTTTCCTGCACCCTGCACCAGATGAATGATGGCAATGGTTCTGCTTTTGTGGCTGAGCTGGAAAGCCCATACGAGGAAAAGCCAGAGGTAGACCGGGGAAGATGGGATAGATTCCTGGCCGGAGCGGCCCTGGCCACCAATCAGCTTCTCATCACCGAGGAGATCGACCTGGCTTTGACCCAGTCCCTGGAGTTTTTAGGCTGCTCATCCAATGTGGACCGGGTCTACATCTTTCAGAATTATGATACTGAAGAGGGGGAGCATCGCTGCAAGTTGAGCTACGACTGGACCCGAGAGGGATTGGCTCCTGGCAGCGAGAAGCTGCCTCCTCTGGATATCTCTTACAGCCAGCCCGTTCCCTGGTACGACTCCCTCTCCCAGGGCATGCCCATGAGGGGACTGACCAGAGATCAGCCGGCGCTGTCAAGGATCTTGCTGCAAGAATTGGGAGTTTTATCATTCCTGATCGTTCCTATATTCACAAAGAAAGGATTCTGGGGCTTTATTGGCTTTGACGACCGGAGCACAGAGAGGATCTGGACCTGGGGAGAGGTCTCGGTGCTCATGACCATAGCCGGTGCCATTGGAGGCTCAATCGATAGATGGCAAACCCAGGCAGCCTTGGCCCAGAGTGAGAAGAAGTATCGTGAGCTGGTGGAGAGCGCCAACAGCATCATCCTCCGACTGGACATGGTTGGGAATATAACCTTCATCAATAAATTCGCCGAGGACTTCTTCGGCTATGCCAGAGAGGAGATCTTGGGTCGAAATGTGGTGGGAACCATTGTTCCGCCCATTGATTCGGATAATCGAGACCTGCAAAATATGATAGCAGATCTCACCCGAGATCCCTCAAAGTTTGCCTCCAATGTCAATGAGAACATGCGCAGCAATGGTGAACGGGTCTGGATCTCCTGGACAAACCGGGCGGTCAAGAACGAAAAGGAGGAGATTGTGGAGGTTTTATGCATCGGTAACGATCTGACTGAGATCCGGCGCTCTTCAGAGAAGCTGAGGAAGACGGCTGAAGACCTGCGGGAGACCCGGGACTTTCTGGAAAACCTTATAGGCCATGCCAATGCCCCCATCATCGTCTGGGATCCCCTCTTAAAGATCACAAGATTCAATCATGCTGCTGAGAGGCTCACAGGATATTGCTCTAAGGATGTCCTGGGCCATCATCTGCAGATCCTTTTTCCTGGAGGAGATAGAGATGAATATCTGGCCTACATTGAAAAGACGCTCTCTGGAGAGCATTGGGATGCAGAGGAGATTGCCATATTAAGAAAAGATGGCGATATTCGCACCGTCCTGTGGAACTCTGCCAATGTTTATGATCAAGGCGGCAGGAGGATTTTGGCCACCATCGCTCAGGGGCAAGAGAGGAAAGAGGCCGAGAGCCAGATCACATTCCAGGCCTCTCTCTTAAACCAGGTCCGAAATGCGGTCATAGCCACCGATCTGGATGGCAGGATAATCTACTGGAACCATTTTTCAGAGATCCTGTACCAGTGGAGGGCAGAGGAGGTACTGGGCAAGAGCATTGCCGAGACCATAGTGCCGGAAAAGATGCGCCAGTATATAAAGAAGGTGATCGAGGAGATCGTGCGCTTCGGCTATCTGGAATGCGAGCTTCTGGTAGAGAGAAAGGATGGCAGCCTGTTCCCCGCCCTCTATGTTTTCAATATGCTCAAAGATAAAAAGGGCCGCTATATGGGCTTTGCCAGCGTGTCCATCGACCTCACGGAGAGGAAGAAAGTGGAAGATGATCTGCTCTTGGCCAAGGAGAGGGCTGAGTCTGCCACCAGGGCCAAGTCCCAGTTTCTTGCCAATATGAGCCATGAGATTCGCACCCCTATGAATGCGGTTATAGGACTGACCAGCCTTCTTCTAAACACTCCCATCAATTCAGAGCAGAGGGACTATATTGAGACCATCCGCAGCAGCGGAGATTCCCTACTGGCGGTGATAAGCGATATCCTGGACTTCTCCAAGATCGAGGGAGGAATGCTGGAGGTGGAGAAAAAGCCCTTTAATCTGCAGAAGGTCCTGGAGGATTCTGTGAATATTTTTTCCTCCTTGGCCAGTGATAAGGGGCTGGATTTGAGCTATTCCCTGGAGCCGGATGTCCCACGCCAGATCCTGGGTGATCCGGCCAGGCTCAAGCAGATTCTGGTCAATCTCCTCGGTAATGCGGTCAAGTTCACAGAAAAAGGAGAGATCTCGGCAACAGTTTCCGCCTCAGGACCATCTCCTGGCATTGATGGGCTGGAAGAGATCATGTTTGCGGTAAAGGATACTGGCATAGGCATAAGTAAGGATCAGTTGGGCCGTATCTTCCAGCCCTTCATCCAGGCAGATCCATCGACCACCCGCAAGTTTGGCGGCACCGGGCTGGGGCTGGTGATAAGCAAGAACCTTGCCGAGAGAATGGGAGGAAGAATCTGGGCTGAAAGCGAGCCTGGAAAGGGATCAGTTTTTTATTTCACCATCGGAGCCCAGCCCTCTCCCGCTCTCCTATCCGCAAGAGATGAGGATATGCCGGTTATGGAAGTGCCAGATAGGAACGGCAAGAGCAAAGCGAATTTGAGAATTCTTCTGGCCGAGGATAACGCCGTCAACCAAATGGTAGCTCTGCGCATGCTGGAACGGTTAGGCTACCAAGCCGATACGGCAGCCAATGGCAAAGAGGTCCTGGCCGCCCTGAAGAGCCGATCTTATGATATCGTTCTCATGGATGTGCAGATGCCAGAGATGGATGGCCTGGAGGCTGCCAGGCTCATTCGCAGCGAAAAAGTAGACCAGCCTTATATAATCGCCATGACCGCCCATGCCATGAAAGGGGATAGAGAGGTGTGCCTGGAGGCAGGGATGAACGATTATGTCTCCAAGCCGGTGCGGATGGAGGAGCTGCGGGCATCCATCCTGCGGAGCCTGCAGAGCTGAACGATAAATGCTTACTGCGCCTGGCTGATGATAGCCCATCTTTGGCAGGATATGTCTAACGATCTTCCAGATGCTGAAGACTTACCGAATTGTTCAGTCCCGATTCTGGCCAGAGCAAAACCGATTCAGGAACGCCTTATATATAACCAGAACTCTTTTCAAAATTCATTGCTCGGAATTGTATTTATCTAAAAAAATAGGAGATTGAAGAGGCGCTGCATGTTTCTTAACTGGCGGCGGAGAGGGCGAGCATGATCAGGAACGCCAGCATTACGCTGCATAGGAGGATGATGTCACCGTATTTGCTCTGCATCAAAGCCTTCAGGCCTGACAGCATGCAATCGTTGTCTACATATCCATCCACAATGCATTTCCCTGAAGCTCCTCTCACCCTTGACATAAAATACAATTGGTTTGGATGCATTTAAGTAGCTATTTTTCACATTGGCGTTTTATAGGAGGCATCTGCGCTATTTTACATCATATGAATGACATATAGGTCTTATATTGGCAATGGATGAAAAATCAATTCTGCAAAAATATCAGGATACGGCAAATTCTGACCAAAATGGAAGATAATCCCGGAAAAGCTTTATCAGGTATCAATAAATAAGAATAGACATTGAATTTAAATTTTATAAAATAAAAAATATTTTACTTCTGCTGCTTATTCGATTGTAACCTCCTTGCCCTTTCGCTTCTCTTTCTTATCCAGCTCCACAGTCAGGACTCCGTTTTTGTATGAGGCTTTGGCGCTGTCGGCATCCACTACAGAATCAAGATAGATCATCTTGTAGAACTTTTTTTCATCCTCTGTCTTGATCTCTATGCTGTCCTCGGCCACATCAAGTTTTACCTTGTCCTTATCTACGCCGGGCAGCTCCACGAATATCCTGTAGCGGTCTTTTTCACTCATGACATCTACCAGAGGCTCCCGGCCCTGGCTGGGCTCAATTCCTCGGTAGGAGGGCTTGATGTTGCCAAACTCACTGAAGACAGGCTCCTTTCCGGGCTCGGCAGTATAGCTGAAGCCATAAACAAAGGGGCCGTATCTACGGCTTATGCCTCCCGGTGTCTCTTCTTCTCTCACTAATGTCTTGAATTCAGAGGGCATTGATTCCTCAAATCTCTTAATCATATCCTCAAATGGCTCCTTGAACCAGTCCTCCTCTAGCTTTTCCTTTCGCTCAAAAGGAAAGCCCTTGGTGAAATTCTCAAATATATCAAATATGGATGGATATCTCTTGTCCCACATTTCACTCTCACCTCATGATTACTTGGACATACTAACTTAAGGATAGTGATAGGATATAAATTTTTTGTCTGGAGGGGCGGCAACCAACAATGTAAGCTCAATTATGCCCCATATCTCGATGGATCAAGGCCATCTTTCGCGAGGGATATTTCATATCCCGGCATAGTCCGGTCTTCCTAGACGATCCCGCCTGGCCCGGGCGAGAGGCAAAGCATGGCCATATTCCGCAATCCTTTTCCCTTTTCCCAACCATTACAGGCAGTTATGTCGATTCCAAACCGGGTAATGCAAAAGCTATCCAGCGATGAAGAGATAGTCTATCAATTTCAAAAACCATTTAGCCTAAAATCTCCAGGCCTGGTTTTCACCAATAAGAGGCTGATATATTACAAGCCCAAGTCCTCGGGCATAAAGCTTGAGCAGTACAGCTGGCGGGATGTAGACGAGATCAGCATGGAAGAGGGGCTAGTAAATGCAAAGATCGAGTTCGAGATGAAGGGAGACCATGAGATCGAGTTTGAGGACATTGCCAAGAGCGATGTCCGGGAGATGTATGCTATAGCAACAGAATTGAAAGAGAATGCTTATGCCGGCCGAGCCAGAAGCAGTCCTCTCCTGGATTCATCGAGGCAGCAGTTATCCCCCTTGACCAGCGGTCAAATAGTGCAAAGGAGATCTGATATGGGTTTTATGGCCCGGATGTGGACTGCAGTCCAGGCCAAGATGAATAGGATCATGGGGACTGTAGATACAAGAGATGATCTCGAACTATCCTATGAAAAGCAGCTGCTATTGCTTCAAGATGTCAAACGCAGTGTGGCGCATTTCGCTACCTATTGTGAAAGGGTCGAGCTTCAGAGGGAGAAGCTGCAATTAAGCATGGAAAAGCTGGAGGCCCAGGCTAAAGAGGCCTTGCGGAATGGTCGAGAAGATCTGGCAAGAAAGGCTCTGGAGAACAGGGCTGTGCTTCAGGCCCAGGCAGCGTCACTGGATCAGCAGATAGCCGACCTCAGAGACCAGCATAATAAGCTGAGTGCAGCAGAGAGCCGGCTGGCGGCAAAGGCAGAGGCATTCAGGGCCAAGAAGGAGGCCATTAAGGCAGAATACTCCGCTGCGGAGGCTCAGGTTAGAATAGCAGAATCTCTGAGCGGCATCAGTGAGGAGATGGCTGATGTGGGCCTGACAGTAGAGCAGGCTGAAGAGAGGACCCTGAATATGAAGGCACGCTCAGCAGCCCTGGACGAGCTGCTGCAATCCCGAACCTCAAGCGATCTATCTGCTGTGAGCGGCCTCGAGCAGGAGATCGCACTGGCCAAAGCCAAGGGCAGCATTGATGATGAGCTCGACCGGATAAGAGCAGAGATAAAAAAGGAGATATAAAATCGATCTGAAGAAAGAATTCATGTCGGAGGCATCAGATATACATCGGCTCCGGCGGTCCGGAGACCTTTCCCATCTGGCCTTCTCCAAAGATCTCCTGGAACTTCCAGACCACATAAAGCTCGCATTTGAAGTTCTCCCGGATAACCTCCATCAGCTTGTTCTTGGTGAGAGCATCGTAGTAGATCTCCCGCACGAATCTGATGCTGTGCATGTCGCCTCCACCAGGCTCCATCTCGAAGCTGGATTCCTGGAAGAGAAGATCATAGCGCATATGCCAGATCAGTCTCTCCCTCTCTTTGGGAGGCATGGACAACAGAGCCTGATGGTGCTGGTCGGCCAGCTTGATCCGGCTGAAAACCACAACCATATCCTCATGACCTTTGGGCTGAATTACAGACAGGTGACGCCCGGATTTGGCAGGATACTCTGCAGCTATTTGAAAATGAAGGTTCTCTTCCATGAGCTGTTCCTTGAAAAGACCTTCCTCAGTAAGCCAGGCAACAATATCATCCCTGGTCTTCTCGATCTCCTTGCTGGACATCTCTATTCTCACCACATTCAGTCCTGGATATGCCTACTCAGCTTTAATATTATGCTTTGAGTGCGGCCATGCGATCTGCCAAGTGGATGAACAGAAAGGATATCATGCGGTGCCCGCTGCTAATATAAGTCAAAAAGCCAATCCGTGGAAAGGCAAAACAAGATGGGAATTGGGAAGCCAAGAAAACCGGCTGTGAGGTTTGGGCAGGCCAAGCACTGAACCACAGTGCCCCCTTAGGGAACCACCCACCATAAGTGAGGGTCTTGAGCCCGCCTTTCGCCATCACACAAGCGACGACGAGGCAGCACTGGAATCTAGGCACAGCGCCCGTCTTACGGGGACATTTCATCGGGGATGAGATGCCTGCTCTCGTATCGCCTGCACACAAGCTATTCATGCCGCACTCACTTAATAACTGTATGAGGTGTGTCGCACTCATGCCGAAGACTTCGCATGGCGCAAAGCGCCCCTTGATTAGTAGACTGATATCAATAGGAGCTTAATCGGCTACAGTTTTATCTTGCGGCAATATCTCTTCTCTCTTGATCGTATAAATATTCTTCGAAACATATATATTATATAAATACATATATTTTAAAACTATGAGTCATGACTCAGCCTATCAAACTTTTCTTCGTGGTCCGGCAGCCGTCTCCTGTAGGATATGCCTGATCAGGTGCACATTTACAAAGTCTGCATATGAAAGAAGATCGCGACAGGCAAAGATCCGCCTCATGGGCTAAAGGAGAGGGGTCATCGGGACCGATTCGATATATAAAAGGCGATGATATCCTGAGCAAAAGAAGATCGAGAAGATGAGAGCATGGACCATGAAATTGTCGAGCTGGCTGGAAAGCAGGCTCGTGGATATGTGATACCCTTGGGGCCGGCAAATCTGGTCTTTATCGTCACTGATAAGGGAATGGTGGGCTGCGGTGCCTTTGATGTCGTGGTTTTAAACAGCTTCGACTATCTGGCGGCCAGAGTACGCCCCTCTAAAGGCAGCTCTATCGCCAGCTTCGAGGATCTGCTGAATGGGATAGTCAAAGAAGCCAATCCGGCGGCAGAAAAGCGGGGAGTGAGGATGGGAATGAGCGGGAGGCAGGCGCTGGATCTACTATGAATAAGTAAATTTTAAAAAATTAAAATTATTTATCATCTGAACATGGCCTTCATCTCATAGACCCCTTCCTCATTTCTCTTGCTTACGTCAAAGCCCATCTTCCGAAAAAGCCGGAACACAGGCTCGTTTCCGGCCAGGACCTCGGCGGTGAAGCCCAGGAGCCCCTGCCTCTTAGCCAGGAAGGTGAGATAGGCCAGCATCTCTCCCGCCACACCCTTCTTCTGGCAGTCGTCCCTCACCACCAACGCCACATCGGCGGTGTACATATCCCGGTTCATGCCGTACTGGCCCAGGCCGCATATCAATTCCCTGCCTTCCCTCTCCGTAACCGCCACCAGCACCATCTTGGTGAAGTAGTCCACCGCCACCAGATCCTGCAGCAGCTCATGGGGGATGTCCCTCCTGGCGGAGATGAACCTCTGATACATGCTCTCGTCAGAGAGGGAGTAGAAGAACTCCTTGAGCAGGGGCTCATCGCTTATCTTGACCGGGCGGAGCAGCAGCTCGAGGCCGGCCCGGGTGGTCTTTCTCACCTCAAGGTCCTCCGGATACTCGCCTCTGATGCCGGGAATGAAAGCCTGGTCGGGATAGATGAGATGAAGCCTCCTGGCCTCCTCGATAAGATAGTGCCGGAAGCCGGGATGGGCTATGGATATGAGGTCCATGGCCCTCTCTCTGATGCTTTTGCCGTGCAGATAGGCTATGCCGTATTCGGTTACCACATAATGAATGTCGCCCCGGGTGAGAGTGACCCCCGCGCCTTCTTTCAGGAAAGGCACTATGCGGGATACCAGTTGCCCCCGGGCTGAGCTGCCGTCTGTATCATCTCCTCCGGCGCTCTGGGCGGTGGAGGGAAGGGCCAGTATGGTGGTCCCTCCCGGGGCCAAGACTGCCCCTCGCATGAAATCCGCCTGGCCGCCGATGCCGCTATAAAAGCTGTGCCCCAGGGACTCCGCCGTTGCCTGGCCGGTGAGATCTACCTCCAGAGCGCTGTTGATGGCAGTCATCTTATGGTTCTGGGCTATGATCAAAGGATTGTTGGTGTAGTCTATGCCCTTGAACTGGACGGAAGGATTGTCCCTCAGAAAATCGAATGTCTTTCTGGAGCCCATGCAGAAGGTGGCAATGCTCTGGCCGGGATGCAGGCTCTTAGAGCTATTGTCAACCACACCCTCCTCCATCAGAAGGGCTATGCCGTCGCCCAAGAGTTCGGTATGCACCCCCAGATGCTTCTTTTTTCCGAGACATGCGACAACAGCATTGGGAATGCTGCCATATCCCACCTGGATGGTTGAGCCGTCCTCAACAATGCGGACTACATAGTCTCCTATTCTTTTGGCAACACTGCCCGGAGGATTCTCGATGTACTCCAGCAGAGGCTCGTCGTGGGGGATGATATAATCCACATCATCCATTCCGATCCAGCCGTCACCCTCTACAGCGGGCATAAAAGAGTTGGGCTGGGCGATGACCATTCCCGCCCTCTCCACCGCCGCCCGGACGATATCCACTGACACTCCCAGATTCATTTTTCCCTCAGAATCGGGAAGAGAGGTCTGAACTAAAGCCACATCCAGGGGGATCCGGCCGGACCGGATCAGGCCGGGCAATTGAGATAGAAAAACAGGTGTGTAGTCTGCCTCGGCCCGGTTGACCGCCCTTCTGGTGCTGTCGCCTATGAAAAAGGAGTTGAGCCGAACGTTGTCTTTGAACTTCTCATCGGTGTAAGGGGCCACACCCAGGGTGACGATATTGATGATCTCTGCATCTAAAAATGCCTTAGGCTGCTGCTTGACGAAGTCAAAGAGAGATCCGACCAGAAATTGAGGCTCACCGCAGCCTGTGCCCACAAAAATCCTATCTCCCGGGCGAATCTCCTGGAAGATAAACCTCTCCTGATCTCGAAACTTGCCAGGCCACCTCTTCATTATATCCTTCCAATCGACTTCGCTCCTGCCTCTGGCTATCCCTTTTGCCATCTTACTGCCACCATTCTGGATCTATGACCATCATGCGAGCCATTTTATGGATATCCACCTTGCAGCTGTTGCACATCAATTCAATCGCTCTGCCTTTGCCGCGAAAAAATATAAATATTTCCCCTAAAATTTATAGACATATGAAAAGAATTATCAAGACAATCATATAGATCTGATTGTCATTATATAATTCTCATGAGGAGAAAGGTAGAAGAATCAAGGAGATGATTTATTAATTGAAGCCGGATTGAGCCAGATGGGAATTGAACTCTGCGACCAAGAATACGATAGCTGCAAGGCGATGAATTCAGTGGTAATATGATAAAAAAAATTATGATAGCGACCGATGGATCGGATATGAGCAAGAAGGCGGTGAAAGTCGGAGTTGATATCGCACATCGTAGCAGGGGATGCGTCGCTGCGGTCTATGTCATAGACATCTCTCGACTTTCTCATCTTCCGGGATATGCCATGTTGCCTGGTCTGAAAGAAAAGATATCCGAGCTGATGAAAGAAGAGGGAAGGCAGGCAACTCAATTTGCAGAGGACCTGGCGAGCATATTGAATATTCCCTGCCGCAAGATGGTGCTCCAGGGAAATCCGAGCCAGGAGATTCTCAAATCGGCCCGGGAGATGGAAGCAGATCTGATTGTGATAGGCAGCAGGGGCCGAACTGGAATTGAAAAATTTCTGCTGGGAAGCGTGGCGGAAAAGGTTGTCCTGCAGTCTCCAATTCCAGTGCTCATGATCAAGGGAGATGGAGAATGATATGCCTCCATAGATTCACTTCAAATCAGTCCTATCTATCCAACCTCTCCCCTTCCGAGTGCACCATCAATCAGGAGTGCATTTTCTGCATCATAGAGTAGCTCTGGCAAAAAACGCTCAATCTCCGCCACCTCTGCCTTCTGCCCTGGCTCACCAGCCCCTCGAAAGCCGTCACCAGGCAGATGTCATTTAAGCCAGGGGTTCTATTCCCAGGTAGTCGTAGTACCTCGGCTTGAAGGATTCAAACTCTTTGACCGTCTCATAGGCCTTGTCGTAGAGGAAGGGCGTGTCGTCATCGTAGAGGATCCGGCCCTTCAGCACATCCTTGCGCAGGGGAAGGGGGAGCTGCTGGAAGATCTTGATATCATAGATGTCGTCAAAGAGATCGGATAAGACTTTCAGTCGGAATTCGGAGGCATCTTCGCCATCGTAGTACACGCAGATATCGATATCCGAATCCTCTTTCATGCGGCCTTCAGAGGCTGAGCCGTAGAGGATGATGAATCTGATCTTCTCGCCGCCAAGTGACCTGATCCGGCTTACGGCGTGCTCGATTTTATCAGATAGGCTTTCCATGTTCACCCTGCACACTTAACGGCAATTTCCTCAAATTTACATAGGCTCAGGCTCGAGGACGCCGAAGATATTGCTCTCAGTGTCCTTGCAGTAAGCCAGCCACCCCACGCCTGGGATCTCGGCCTTGGGCTGGACGATCTGCCCCTGATTGTCGGCCACAGCTGTGAGCGCCTGGTCGATGGACTTGACCCCGACAGTGCAGACATAAGCCTGGATGCAGTCGCAGGGCCCCGATCCCTGGCGTCTGAGAATGCCGCCGTCTATTCCCATCTCGTCCCTGGGGCCGGTCCGCACCAGCCAGTAATCGAAGGGGCCATCCCACTTATTGATCTCCCAGCCGAATACGCTCCGGTAGAAGGCGGCGGCGCGCTCCGGGTCGTCGGCGTGGATTTCAAAATGAACTACTCTGGGCATATCTTTATAATTGGGGCTGGCGGAGGATATAGGTTTCTATCGGGAGGTTGGCGGGGATGCTCCCAGGTGGTCAGGAGCAGATGGGCTTGGAGAGGCTAACGAGGTGGACTGGATCTGCAATAGCCCGGTAGAGTTTTAATCTTCTGGGAAGGATCTCATCTCGGTGAGCCTAATTGTTTAGCCAGGCCGAGATTCATGAAATGGCCGAAAGCGAAAAGGTTGAGGATCGAAGAAAGGCAGCCTCAGCCCTTGGCTCATCCTTTGCCCTTCTCACGGACAAGGAAGGAGGCTGGATGGACCTGATTAGGCTCACTCAAGACCAGGATCTATACGTCCAACGAGGTGCAGCCGATGCCCTTGGCCCGTCCTTTGCCCTTCTGCCGGACAAAGAGCAGGGCTGGAAGGATTTGCACAGACTGACCCAAGATGAGGACAGCGAAGTGCGACGGGGCGCAGCCAAAGCCCTGGGTTCGTCATTTTCCCATCTGCCTGACAAGGACGAGGGCTGGAAGGCTCTGCTCAGGCTGACTCAAGATGGGGACAGCGACGTGCGATGGGTCGCAGCCGAATCCTTGGGCTCGTCCTTTGCTAATCTGGCAAACGAGAAACGGGGCTGGAGTGTTCTGCTTAGGCTTTCTAGAGACAGGAATCTCTTCGTGCGAAGGAGCGCAGCCAAAGCCCTGGGTTCGTCATTTTCCCATCTGCCTGACAAGGACGAGGGCTGGAAGGCTCTGCTCAGGCTGACTCAAGACCATAGCTTCGTACGAGAAGGCGCAGCCCATGCCTTGGGCTCATCATTCTCTCTTCTGCTGGACAAGGAAAAGGGCTGGAAGGTTCTGCTCAGGCTGGCTCAGGACGATGATAGCGGTGTGCGAATGCATGCCTACCATTCGCTGGGAAGAGCCTCAATCTACAAAGCCTCAGAGTCCAAAGATAACGAATCCATTAGATCTGAGCTGGAAGCAGCAGTGAAATTCTTTGAAAGATCATCTCAAGAGCGGTTTCGCTTCAATCCATCCTATTTTTGCCTTCCTTTCTATAGATCATACCTGGCTTTAACTTTCCAGGGAGCCTCAGAAGCAGAGGTGCAAAAGTACCTTACTGAGGCCAAAGAAGCTGTTGGCAGCTCCGAAAACAAAAAAGAGCTGTTCGGAGCGGTGGAGAATCTGGCCAGGGCTCTGGAGGAGACCCAGAGACTTAAAGAAAGATCCAAAGAGCAGATTCAGAGTGATCTCCAAGCCTATCGATGGTATTGCGATCAAGCTGCCGAGCACATGTCTGCTGCGGAGGATAGGGCTCCGGGTGCGGTCAGGTTATTGAGAAAATGCAATCCGATTATCGAAGAGAGAATTAAGGCAACCATTGAAGAAATCCAGAAGACTGCTAGGGAGATCTGCCAGGTTACCCGTGGATCGGGCACAGAATACGAGGTCCCCGGCGCCCGGATAAATCAAGAGGCTAAGAGCCTCTCTTCAGAGGATCCGATAAAGGCATTCAAGAGCAGCACAAGGATAGCCTCGATTCTCAAAGAGTTCTGCTCTCTTTTGCCCAGGGATAAGAGGGGCCACGCCTGCGAGATAGTAGACGAGATCGAAGCAGAACAGGAGCTTTCCGGCAGGCTCTCCAAGATCGAGCTGGCTCTGACTTATCTGCAACCGAATATCAGCAGGGAGGCTGAATCGGCTACCAAGATCAAGCTGGAGGAAATTCATAGCGATATAAAATCGATGAATAAAAAGCTAGACACAATAATATTCGATCTCTCAAAGATAAAAATTGGCAGTGGCGATATAATAACTAATTTATGGGCAGTCAGATCGGAGCTAACCAAAATTGCTGAGATGGAAAGAGGCTCTTCTGCAGATCTCGACAGCATCCCAAGGCAGCCCTCTCCTCCAAATGAGAGCCAAATCGAACTTGGAAATCTCATCGGGACCAAGGTCTTGGAGCTGGAGGAGATTCTGAAGACCAAAGCAACAAAAAAAGACAGTCAAGCCATCCTGGATAAGCTGGAGAGCCTGAAGTCATCGGCAGGATTCGAATGGCTGGGCAGAATTGCCGACGTGATAGCAGTTTTCGACGCTTCAATTAAGCTCCTTCAGTTTCTGTCCTGAGCAATCCTTTCTACCACACCTTCAGATCGATCCCCTCAATCCTCACCATCTCTCCCTCCGAGTGCACCACCACCCCGGAGTGCACCTTCTGCATCATGCAGTGCTCGGGAAGGAAGCGCACAGTCTCCCCCACCTCCGGCCTCCTGCCCCGGCTGACCAGCCCCTCGAAGGCCGTCACCAGGCAGATGCCTATGTCATCAGGCGCGGGCTTGCCCTGCAAGAGGTGCACCGGCCCCACCAGGTGGACGGTGACTATTCCCTTATCCGACTTGAGAACTCGGGCAAAATGAGTGATGGGGCAGCCCAGAGGCCGGTAGCGGAAGACGTCGCCCTCTTTTAATTGCGCCTCCGGATTGAAGGGATGCAGGTCCTCCCGGCAGGAGGCTTCTCCCGGCAGCGGTGCCAGGGCGAAGTCGGCCCTCAGGCCGTCCAGGACTCCCACGATCTCCTCTCCCCTATCCGGGCAGGCCAGGAGACGGGCGATCTGCTCCGCCCGGCCTGAAAACCTCTCCTGCTTGAGCATGGGGCAGCGCTCCAGCCCGGCCACGTCCACCAGCTTTGCCGCAAACTCCCGGCAGCTGGAAAGGCCGCACTCCCCGCAATTGTATCCCGGCAGGAGCTTTTCTATCCGCTTCAAGGTCTTCTCACTCCCCGACATACTCCATGAAGCCGTCTAAGTGTCTCAGCACTCCCCGGTGGTGCTCCTTGGATACCCGCAGCTCCCCGGTGCATAAGGTGCATATGGCCAGGGGTGGGTTGTGCCGCAAGACCATCTCTCCTTCCACATCCGGCCAGGAGCGGATCAGCTCCGCCAGCTCCGCCGATCCCTTTCCCGTGAGTCCATTGGCCTCTATTATCCTGCATCCCGGATTGGCCTCGATGATCCTCTCCCGGAAGACCTCCCTCTCCGCCTGGGAGACCAGATCCCCTTTGGTCATCACCGCCGCATCGGCGGTGGTGAGAAGTGGCCCCACCTTGAGAGGGCTGTTGGGCCCGGTGGTCACATCTATGACGCATATCGCCAGGGCCTTATCCGGATAGGGAGCACAGCGCAGACACAGGCCCGCCGTCTCGTTTAGCAAAATATCCGCCTTCTGTGCCGCCGCCCAGTCCATCATCTCCTGAAAATTGTATATGGCATAGTGGTCCGGGCACATGTCCCGGGAGAGGCCCACCGCCACCGGCACATCCAGCCTCTTAAACCTTGCATCATCCTCCGTCCACATGCAGTCTATCTTAACCAAGGCCGGATGATGCCCGGCCCGGATCAGATCCCTGACCGCATGCATGAGCACCGAGGTCTTGCCCGATCCGGGTGTGCCGGCCGCCACCACCATCTTCAAGATACTGCCTCGCCCTGACGGATGGTCTCCCGCAGAGATGCCAGCCAGCCGTCCACCTTCTCGATATCCTTGAAGATCTTCTGCTCCTCCTCATTGGTGCTGATGACCTTGACCATTCCCCCGTTCTTCATCACTATCCGCCGGGAGGCCATGAGGGCCAGCATTGGGTCATGGGTTACGACAACCACGATCTTGCCCTCGCCTGCCAGGAGCCGCAGCGCCTCCTGCTTCTTGATCCCGGCGTTCTCGATCTCGTCGATGAGGACTATGGGCGAGTCGCTGATCACGGCGATGTCTGCCGCCATGAGCGCCCTGGACTGGCCGCCACTCAAGATGGTTAGCTGGAAGGAGGGGTTGACCGGCTCGCCGGTGAGGGTATTGGCCAGAGAAATGACCCTCTCCGCGAGAGCCGGGTCCTTGCCCCTGGATTTGGCGTGCATGCGCAAAAACTCGCCCACGGACATGTCCGCCAGAAAGTGCATATTTTGGGAGAGCTGGGCCACCAGCTTCTTTCTGGGATCGGAGCGCAGCTCCGGAGCCGGTGGCAGGCCGTTGATCAGGATTTTTCTGCCGGAGGGGGTGTCTCCCCAGGCGAACTGCTCGATGTCGGCAATAAGAGTGCTCTTGCCCGAGCCCGTGGGCCCCACTATTCCTATGATCTCTCCCCGGGCGATCTCCATGGATGGCACGCCATCGGGGTGGCCGTCCTTGTCCACTCCGCCCTGAATGGTGAGCGTCAGTGGCCTGATAGATTGACTCGCAGTCTGGCTCATCTCTTCCCCTCTAATAGCTCCGCTGCTTCCTCCCAGCTTTTGACTGCCGCCAGCGGCTGGAGAGCCTGCAGCTCATAATCCTCTCTCATCCTGGCCAGCCCTCCCCCGGTGATATTGAGAAGGATGGTATCCTTGGGCCTGACCCTGCCCTCCTGCACCGCCTGGCAGAGTGCCGCCACTGCCACTGCCGGGGCATTGAGGATGTCTATCTCCTCGCTCTTTTCCAGCAGCCTCTTGGCCTGCTGTGCTTCGCCATCGGTGATCCCGTAGACATCGCCGCCCGTTTCCTGGAGGGCATCCCTGACTCCGCCGGGCATTGCATAAGGGGGCCTCCTGTTGAAGAGAACATCATCAAACATATCCTCGCTGATGGGCTCTGCCGGCAGTCCCTTCCATTGGTAAAATATGGGCGCATTGGGGATATTCTGGGCCAGATGAAGCCGGGGCAGATTATCTCCGAAGCGGCCGTCCCCTCTCAGCCGGAGGGCCGCCTCCCAGGCGGATATGCCTCCCGTGCCGCTGCCAACCGCCTGGAAGTAATGCTCTGGGATCCGGCCTAAAAAGAAGGCAGCATCCAGCATCACCGTCCCCATCCCATCCCGCCGGGCGATATTTCTTGCTCCCCCCTCGGGCACAAAGCCGGGATAGGAGCAGGCCTTCTCAGCCATGACAATGGCATCATAGTAATCCCCCCGCACGGCGACAAGAGTCACCTGCTCGGCGCCGTTGGACAGAACCGTCCACATCCTGTCCAGGGCCTTTTCCGGCACAAAAAGAAGCAGAGGCCAGCCGGCAAGGGTGGCAGCATGGACAAAGGCCCTGGCCGTGTTCCCGGCCGAGGCCAAGACCAAGGTGGATCTCTCTCCCCTCTCTTTCAGCCTCTCTATGGTGGGAGCGGCCTCCAGATCCTTGAAGCTGCATGTGGGAAGGCGTGCTCCTCTCTCCGGCCAGTAGCCATTGAAGCCGATGAATAGGTTTTCCAGGCCCAGCTCACGGGCCAGCCCCCGGCTTTTGTAGGTTACCGGACCGGCCTCAAAGCCGGGAAACATCTCCTGCACCGGAAGCCAGTCCAGAAAGCGCCAGATGCCGGAGAGGTCCCTGGGCTGGATCTGCCTGGCCCGGTATTGGGCGCGCAATAGAGATTGGTCATGGGGGCAGCTTAGAGCATACTCCGGCTGAAGCGATCCATCGCTCACACATCTGAGCTGAAATTGGCCCATAGGGAGAAATCATCTCAATGGTTGATATAATGTTTTCTGTTGGAGGAAAAATTTTGTCCTATTTGTGAAAATTAACCTCTGGGCTGCTACTATTGCCCAATGTATCTATTATAGAATATAAAAGGCTTTTCCGCTCAATGCAATTTTTATCCCAAAAGTACAAATATCTAAGATGCATTGTCCAATAGTATGCCAAATGTGGAGCGGCTGATGAGGGCGGCCTTTCAATCCGACGAGAGCCTGAGAGAGACACTAAAAGAGGTCCTGGGAGAGCTGGGGCTCTCCGCCCGGGAGTTCTCCCGGATTTCAGCCATTCCCCAGAGCACCCTCTACAAGATTCTCTCCGGGCACAGGGATCCGAATATCACCACCCTGCGCCAGATAGTCAAGACCGTCCGGCAGCTGGAGGGCTCGGAGGGAAACTTCATCGCCATCATCGCCGCCCGTCCCGTCCTGGACAAGATCAGCGAGAAGAAGATGAAGATAGGGGATAAGATGCTGACATTGAGGGAGTACTCGGCCACAAACATAGAGGAGGCGATCATTGCTGCCGTCCGGGCGGAGAGGGATGGAGCATCCGCCCTGGTCTGCGCCCCCATCGTCAGCCCCACTGTAGAGAGACTGCTCTCCATTCCCGTGGCCACCATCATCCCCAAGGACAGCGTGGTCAGAGCAATAGAGGTGGCAGCCAGAAAGATTGAATAGGATCGAATGAATTCAAATTTTGATGGGATAAATAGATGAGTCCCCTAGTAAAGGCCCTGATTGCCAGGCCGTCTGCCGCCGGCATTATGATGTTCTTGCTCTTAGCCTGTCTTTTTGTCAGTATCTCTTACGGCCAGAGCCCTCCAATCTTTCAGAGCGTGAGCGGTGAGTTTGCCCAGACGTGGATTGAGGACTACAAGAAAGAGAATGGCATTGCTGCTCCGCCAAGGGCCGGCAATATGGAGTCGAATCAGAGCCGGGATAACGAGAGCGATTTATGGAGCTGGGGCAGTGCTCCCCGGGGCAGCAGGATAGTAGACGGCCAGCTGGAGAGGGATCCCAATTATCTGCGGCCCCTGCTGAATCTGACCAGCAACTGGCTGGATGAACTCTATACCGATTCCGACACCGGCCTGCCCATGGAGGTCTATTCCGATCCGGTTACGGGAAGAAAATATTATCAAATCCTCAATCCCAATACGGGAATTGCCTTCTTCACTTATTGCGCCTATGAGGACGAGGAGACCGGTCAGACGGTCTACGTATACGTTGATCCGGATACAGGCAAAGAGGTCAAGGCAAGCTCGGTTCCTGTCGATATAATCAGATCCCTGGCAGGAAGCATGGCTGACAATTTAATTTAAAGGCACGAAAGCTTCCAAAGCAACACTGCCAATCCCAAAAGGCTTTTATTTCTCTGCCTCAGATGCACTGGGCTGTGGGGTCTTTGCAGATGAAGAGCATTTGGGCACTCTCTGCCATCTTGGTGCTGTGCCTTTCGGCGGCAATATGCAGCGGTCAGGATCCAGGCCATTTTCAGAGCATAGGCGGAGATTACGGAAAGAAATTGATCAGTTCCATCGATGCCAATGATACCAAGCCTGAAGAGAATGAAAGCGGAACTCTTTGGAGCTGGGGAAGCTCTCCCAAAGGAAGCAAGATTGTGGACGGAATGCTGGTAGAAGATCCCAGATATGCCTTAAAAAAGCTCAATGTCGTCTCCAACTGGCTGGGCGACTCCCTGGTTGATCCTTACGGGGTAACTGCGCCTGCTTATGCTTTTACCGATCCGGATACCGGTCTGCCGGTTCAGACCTATGTCGATCCTCTCACAGGGCATTACTACTATACTTATACCGAAGCCAATACCGGAAAGCTGGTATATGTATACTTCAACCCACAGACCGGGGAGGCGCTCTACACCAGCTATGCCCCCATCTCCGGCCAGTATGTGGAGCAAAACAAGAGCTTCTCTCTGCCACCCATATTCAGTTAAGGCATCTGAGGAGATTGGCTCCCCGGCAATAGCAGCCGATCAAAAAGGAAAACGACAGCATGATGCGAAATCCTTTTATGGTTTTGCACCGAATTCAATTCAGTGGGGTCAGTATGAAAACTGCATTGGCAGTATCAGCATTATTGATAGCTTGTCTGTTGGCAGGCATCGCTCTAGCCCAGAATGGGGATCGCTTTCAGAGCATAGGCGGAGAGTATGGAAGGAGCATAATAAGCTCCTTGACCGCCAATGAGACCGAGGTTGCAGACAGCGAAAACAACAGCAATAGCACCCTCTGGAACTGGGGGACCATTCCCAAGGGGAACTTGCTGGTCAATGGAACCCTGGCAAGGGATCCCTTCAATATCCCCGGTCCCATAGAGAATCCGGACAGCTCTTATAGCCGGGTAGGGGTGGATGCATTTACCGGAAGGGCCATTTATTCCTATACCCCACCGGGCGGTGCAGCAGCCAAATACTTCTATGTGGATCCGTATAGCGGACTGCCGGTCTATGTGGAACGAGAAGATGTCACATTTGAGGGCTACAGCTCAGCCCCATCTGGAAGCGGGAGCTATGAGCTTCCTCTGGCCTTCAGGTGAGTCTCCTTAAGCAGGCCGACTTGATATCAAAGAGGAGTTGAGAGTTATGAAGTATATTGCCATAATTTTATGTCTGATAGGATTAGCCGTGGCTGCTGGATACACCGACTGGCAGCAGGGTGCCGCAGATGGCCTGAGGTACGGATTCAAGATGGGACAGGCGTACCAGAATGCACTTAACGGCATTAATGTGACCGGCTTTAATGCCGAGGTCGATAGATACAATGCCTGGATCAGTCAGAATTTCGGAGAGGACCCCTACCTGATGATGTCGAAGATGCCTACCGGTGGGATTGATCTGACCAAGCCGGTCCTTATTGCCAACAACACCACCAGCGGCGGAATACCCCATAAGATGGACGGCATGAGTGAGATGAGTGGGCCGAGCTATACCACTAACGACGTGAACCTCTTGCCTAAAAACCTGGATCTCAGGAATGCGAAAAATGCTGATCCTACTCTCAGCGGCTCGCAATACTTGCCCTGGGTTTAAGCCCCGGGATTTTCATTCTTTTCTTGGATTGGAAGATCATCCATAAACCGATTCCTCTGCCAAGGGCAGGATCTCACTGAAAGCCCTCCAGAAAGCTCTTGATGCACCACTTGAGGTCAGGGTGATATCCTCCTTCCAGCAGGGCGAACCTGCGCCCTCCGCAGCTCTCCGATCCATCCCTGATGCTTCTTCCGATCTTGCGATAGACCTCCAACCTGAGAAGCCCTCCCCAGTCCTCGAGGTAGGTGTCAAAGCCGGCGGAGACTGCCACTATATCCGGCTCGAATCCCAGGAAGGCATCCTCTACCTGCATTAGGTAGCGGCTCTCATCCATATTCAGATACTCGAAGCTCTCGTCCACCGCCCAGGGATTGACGAGCTTGACATCAGGATCGCCCCGGAAGATGCTGGCTGTGCCGTCTCCGTAGTGCAGATCGATATCTATGATCAGAGCCCGCCTGGCGGCAGGCTGGACCCTTTTTATGGCTATGGCCATGCTGTTGAAGCAGCACATGCCCCAGGCCCGGTTGGCCGAGGCATGGTGGCCTGGCGGGCGCAGCAGGGCGAAGGCAGGCTGGCCGGCCAGAGCCAGCTCTGCGGCAGTGATGGCCCCGCCGGCGGCAAGAGCGGCGGGCTCATAGAGGCCCATCTTCCTCACCAGCTCTATGTGCTCCCGGCCGTGCACCCTGGCGATGTCCTCGATAGAGGCAGGCTCAAAGTCTACTAGTTCATAGCCTTCTTCCTGCAGCAGCTGGGCGGGAAGGGCCACTCGATCCGGGCTCTCCACAGGATTGGCCGGATATCGGGCGGTGAGCTTGTCCGAGTATACTATTTTCATGTCTGCATTCCACTCCTTTCCCTCCACATCATCAGCCCCACCGCCGCCATTCCCGCCGCACCGGCCCCAAAAATGAATGTGACCTGCTGCCCCCACAGCTCCCAGATGGCCCCGGCCAGCAGGCTGGAGGCTATGGCCGCCAGGCCCAGGGCTCCGGAATATAGCCCCAGAGCGCTGCCCCTCAGTCCAGCCGGACTGAGGTCGGAGACAAAGGCCCTCTCCGATCCGTCCACCAGGGCATAAACCAGTCCGTAGAGGGCGAAAAGCATGACAAGACCGGCCTGGCTGCTGACAGTGGCGAAGCCCAGAGCGGTCAGGGCAAAGAGGCCGTATCCCAGAGCCAGAATCCTCTTCCGCCCGATCCGGTCGGACCAGATCCCTGCCGGCAGGGCCAGGAGGGCATAGGTCAGGTTAAATAGGGCATAAAGCAGTATGGCCGATGCCGCCGCCTGGCTTCCGGAGAGTATTCCCTGGGCCCGGAGGATGAAGAACATATAGCTGAAGTTGCCCAGGGCAAAAAGGCAGGCTATGGCCAGAAAGCGGCAGAGTTCAGGCGGAAATTGGGAAAGCCGCCAGCTATAGTCGCATTTGGAAGCGCTGTAGCTCTCTTTGACCTTTACAAAAGGCAGCAATGCCAGCAGGGCAAGGGCTCCCGCCACCAGAAAGATGGAGCTGTAGGAGAGGCCCATCTGCCAGAGAGAATAGGCCAGAAGCGATCCTATAACCGCCCCGGCTGAGTCCATGGCCCGGTGCAGCCCGAATCCCCTGCCCCTGGCGTCCGCAGACGCGGACTCGGAGATCATGGCATCGCGAGGGGCGGACCGCAGGCCTTTGCCGCACCTCTCCAGGCTTTTCAGCAGAAATACGGCCAGCCAGCTGCTGGCCCCAGCCAGAAGGACCTTGCTCAGAGCAGAGAGGGCATAGCCTCCCACCACCAGGGGCCGCCGCCGGCCAATCCGATCCGACCAGCAGCCGGAGAGGAGCTTAATCAGGCTGGGCAGCCCCTCGGAAAAGCCGCCCACCAATCCCACGGCAAGAGAGCCGCCGCCCAGGGAGGAGAGGAAAAGAGGCAGTACCGGCTGAATGATCTCGCTGCTGATATCGTTAAGAAAACTGACCAGGCCTAATAAGAGAATATTTTTGCCGGTCTCGGCCTCGGACTCAGCGTCGGACACAGAGGATCAGCAGCTCTAGAGCAGGGAATTATTTCAGGCTATGCCTCTTTCGTGATATAGCCCCCACCAGTCCCGCCGCTTCATCCGATGAGAGCTCTTCTGGCCTCTTCTCCAGAAGCTCTGGATCAAGCTCTGCCAGATCCTGCCCCCTGGCCCCCAAGGACGCCAGCCCCTTCTTCACCTTCTTGCGCCGGTTGTTGAACAGCCCCTCCGCCAGCCGGATCAGATCAGCCGCATCGCCGGTCGGGCGGTCCGGGCGGGGCAGGAGCCGGACTATGGCCGAGTCCACCTGGGGCACGGGCCGGAAGGCCATCTTGGAGACCTTCTCCAGGACCTCGATCCGGCAGAAGAATCCCGCAGTCATGGCCAGCCGTCCGTACTCATCGCTGCCAGGAGCAGCCTTCAGTCTCCGGGCAAACTCCCACTGGTACATCAGCACCGCCATCTCAAAAGGCCGGGAGAGCAGCCGGTAGGTCAGGCTGGAGGATATCTGATAGGGCAGGTTGGATACGATCTTATTGCATTCCGGCAGCTCTACCTTGAGAGCGTCCCCGGTGACAACCTGAACATTGGAGAATCTCCCCGTAAGCCCGGCCGCCAGCTCTGGATCTATCTCCACAGCATAGACCTGATCCGCTTTAGCCGCCAGAGCGGCGGTGAGCATTCCCTCACCCGGCCCGATCTCTAAAACCCAATCATCAGGACCCAGATCCGCATAATCTGCTATCCGTAAGGCTATTGCCTCGTCTACCAGAAAATGCTGTCCCAGCTTCATTATCTCATGCGGGGAGCTGTGGTGAAAACTCGGTACTTGATGCGGTCATCCACCAGCTCATCCTCCACCCTTTTGGCTATGAGCTTCTCAGGATAATGCAGTCCTTTCACCCTCTCCATGAGATCGGCAAAGCCCTTGAATGCCCCTTTCTTCCGCTCATTGAGGATAGCCCACATAAGCTTCTTGCCGATCCCGGGCAGAAGTTCCAGGGCATGCATGCGGGTGGTGATGGGGCCGGCCTCATTGAAATAGCGGATGAACCTGGCCTCATTTTCCAGAACAATGCTCTGAATCTGATAGGGCAGCTCCAGCTTGGCGCTGTTGGAGAGGTCCGGATATTCTATCCTGCGGTTGACATGGTCTATGATATCCCTGCTTCCGCTGCCGATGTAGACCCTGGTTCCAGGCATTGGAACAACTCCCTCTTTGGGGGTCATCTCCATGAGCACAAAATTGGCCTCACCCACGGCTTGGACCAGAGGCTGCTTCTGGTAGCTCCGGGAGTCATGAGATTTTCCATAGGGGAGGTAATCGAGAATCCTGGCTACTTCTTCTCTCTTCGGCGGTCTCCCCTCAGGCATTGCCTCTACCCCCTGAAAATGATCTCCAGAATATTATCGAGCTCTTCTTCGCTCAAAGTGAACCTTTCTTTGGCATAAATCGCCCTCAGCTCATCCTTGTTCACAGGCTTGACATCGGCGATTTTTACTGCAATCTCCAGGCTCATCTTTCCCAGCTTCATGAGCTCGGCTACCAGTGCCCGGCTCTCTTCCGCAGTGCCCTTGCTGAATATCTCGGCATGACGGATGGCCCGGCGCAGCTCGTAGCCCAGTTCCTCTTCCCCGGAACGCTTCTCCCGAATCTGGTCCAGGATCTCTTTGACCTCCGCCAGGGTCAGAAGATCCTCTTGCAAGACGCTCTTGACAATCATATCTATTTCTGTGCCGTTAGGTGTTCCGGTAATGCGATCAGGGTTTTGGTGGCGTTGCCATCGGTGACTTTCAGCACAAAGGCCCTGCCCCTCTTGCCCACGACCTCGCCCGTCTTTCCATGGAACCTGGGGTGAGGCATGCCTTTATGTATGCTTGGATCGATGAGCACATGAACCTTTGCGCCCTTCTCGAACTCCTGGATCGCCCTGACCACAGGGGATATTCCCCTAGCCCTGACCGTCTTGCTCATCTTGTCTCTTGACTTTTTCTTCATTCCGTGATGATGTGCCATCTGATTCTCCACCTACATCTATTACATCCAGTTCTTCGACGATCGCGTCTACCTTAAGGGCTTCGGCCAGGTTGGGGATGGTTCTGCCTCCGTCTCCGGAGACGAGCTCCTTGATATACAGGCCGCTGTCGCCTCTGATCTCAATGCGGGCCATATTGCCCTGCATCTCTATTAAATCCGCTCTGTAAACTCTCCTCACCCTGATCTTATCTGCCCTGCGGTGGGAGACGCGAGTGGGCGTACGCTGATCGATCGACCCTTCTAATTCCTTCAAGACGGATTTAAGCTTTTCTTCTGCCACTTCCCCACCCAGCCGGACCCAAGCAGAATAAGTCTTTTCAAAAGCAGCCTCTTTCAGCCGCTCTACCATGGCCGAATCGGCCCAGGAGAGCCCTGTGACCTCCACCTTGCCCTCTGCCTGGCGGCAGATCTCCTGTTCCAGAAGGGCCAGATCGATTTTCCTGATGCGGGGCCGGACAGCCTCCACGATGAAAGGCCGGCCGCTGCCCAGCATTCTGGCGTCGATGTCCTCGCGACCCGCGCCGTGAAATACGGTATCCTCAGCTTGCGCAGCCTGCATCACCGCCGGACGGATCAGCTCATCCACCGACTCGGGGTACATCCTTCCCGTGCCCTCGCAGCGCTGGCAACCCCGACCGCGGCACTCGCGACAGGGCCAGCGGGTCTGTGGGATGCCCCGCACCAGTTTGCGATAGCGGCCGCGAATGAAAATGGACGATACCTGCAGCTGTACCTCCCCCTTTTCCAGGTTGAGGTGAACCACCATATCCGGGCTCTTTAAATCGACCGCCTTGCCGGTCAGGGCAGAGAGCCTCTTTCCCACCTCGCGATTGAGTTCCGACTTGAAGGGCTCGGCATGGACAGAGCCGCCATCGGCCACAATCAGCTCCTCGTTCTCCGCCAGCAGTCCGGACATCCGGGTGCCCACCAGCAGAGTCCCGTAATCCCATCCGTCCAGGGCCTTTGCTGCCCTTTTCGCCCAGAGATCGAGGTTTGCCGGGGCCATCTCACCCAGGCATACGCTGCAGGGTGCATCATCCTCGCCCTTTCTTCCCAGCTTGAGGCGCGCCGGCAGAAAGGATGGGGCCAGCTCTTCCAGGAATGCTCGGTCGTCGTCCGCGCAGGCCTGCATGGCCAGGACGGACTTGAGAGAGCGACCCCTCTCGGCATTGGTAAATCCCGTGGCCAGCATGGCAAACTGCCGCCCCAGGCAGCTGTCGCAGATGGGGCCGAGGGATATGATCCTCTTAGCTGTGGTCAGGATGCTATTCCTGGCTTTCTCCGAATCATCTTCTATCATAATCACTCTTCTATGGCAGGGATCGTAGCTTCAGGTTTATTAGGGCTTGCCATACGATTTTGGTCCTAAGTCTCTTTCCCAAGTCTCTTTAATTCTTGCTGCATTGCTCCTCCTTTGCAGCAGTTGCCCCCTTTTTCTCATAAGGATGCAGTAACTTGATAACTGATGGCATCTCATCTTTCCACTGGTGTTTCCGGCATGAGCGGCGGCATTCTCCCGGCCTTCGAGATCTCTGTGGTCCGCAGGCATATAGCCTATCGCAGGAGAGGAACCTTCCTTTCCATAGCAGCCATAGCTCTGGCAGTGGCCATATCTCTTATATCCGTATCCATGCAGGACGGCTTTCAGGAGATGCTCTTTGATATCATCGTGGAGGACCTTCCTCATGTCACAGTTACTCCCAGGGAGGGAGAGGAATACATTTACCTTTACCACAGCCTCATGGACCGGATCTGGGCCATTGCCGGGGTGGTGGCGGTATCGCCCGGCCTGGGGGCACCGGCCACATTCAGCTATAAGGACAATGTGGAGAATGTGGATATGACCGGCGTCAATCCCCATGATATGGATGAGATCTACAACATAGGCAAGTACGTCTACCAGGGCAGTCTGGCTTCCATCCAGGACGGAAGGAAGGTGGTGCTGGGGGAAAAGACGGCAAAGATGCTCAATGTGAAGCTTGGCCAGACGGTCTACGTCAGCTTTCCCGATGCCAGGAGCACCAGCCTGGTCGTCTCGGGCATCTTCAGCCTGCCTACAGGCTGGCCGGAGAATCTCGCCTTTGTTTCTCTATCCACGGCCAGGGACTTTGTCGGTGAGGGAGATGTGGTCTCTTCCGTGGACATAACGCTGGAGGATGTCTATTTGGCAGATGGCGCGGCTGCAATTCTGCGGGGATATGGATATAAGGCCGAGAGCTGGCAGGCTCTTTACCCCGAAATCCTGAAGACGCTGGCCATTGAAGAGTTTCAAAACAATCTGGTTATGCTATTGATATTGATCATAGCCGCTTTTGGAATCGGCAGTGTGATGTACATGCTGGTCAATGAGAAGACCTCGGAGATAGGGATGTTCATGGCCATGGGGGCCAGCGGCAGGAATATTATGAATATATTCCTCCTGGAGAGCGGAATTCTGGGCCTTTTAGGAGGCCTGGTGGGGGCAGTCCTGGGACTGGCTGTAGCGATCTATCTGAAAAGCCTGGAGATCAAGATGGAAGCTCCAGGCGGCCAGGAGATAGCTCTCCCGGTGATGATCAATGCCGATAGCTTTCTGTCTATAGTGCTCCTGGCTGCTGCTCTCAGCGTACTGGCAGGCCTGTATCCAGCCTGGAGGGCATCCCGGCTCGATCCGGCCATTGCCATCAATGGATGATGAAAAATTAAGGATAAGCAAAGGAAAATGAAGGCAAGATGTACGAGCTTACCGTAGCCAGCAATCATATTCTCAGGAATCCGAAAATGGCGTCTTTCACCGTTGCTGCGGTGAGCTTGGCTGTGGCTGTAATCGTGGTCTTCATGGGTCTCCTGGGGGGCTTTGAGCAGGAGATCATCACCTCCACTGTAGAGAACAATCCTCACATCTATGTCCAGCCTAAAGAGGATGAGACTTACATCTACCTCTACCGAACTGTCTCTTCATTTTTATGGGAATATCCCGGAGTGGAAGCGGTCTCGGCCAGGCTATCGGGAAAGGCGGGAGCCAAGTACAAAGATAAGGTCAGAGGAGTGGAATTCCTGGGCATAGATCCTGCCGACGAGAACCGCCTGATGAAGGTGAAGGAGGACATCGTGGCAGGAGACTTTCAGGATCTGCGCAGCAGAAAGCTCTCTGCCTTTGTGGGAACCAAGCTGGCTGAAGAGCTGAAGCTCGACCTGGAAGACGACTTCGTCCTGGCCCGGGGCAACCAATCAGCGAAGCTGCGTGTGGCCGGACTCTTTGAGACTGGTTCGGCCCGGGACAGGTCTCAGATTTACATTCCTCTGAGCACTGCCCAGGATCTGGTGGGAAAAGGGGATGTAGTTTCAGAGGTGGATGCCAGGATAGAGGACATATACCAGGCGCCCTACATAGTCTCCGATCTCCGGTCCAGCTTTCGCTATCAATCCAAATCCTGGCAGGATATGAATGAAGATATACTCAAGCTGATCGAGACCCAGAAATGGTTTATAAATATATTTTATTTCTTGATTTTCATCATAGCTGGCTTTGGCATAGCCAACACCATGATCATGATCATAAGCAGAAGGACCAAGGAAATCGGCATTCTCATGGCCATGGGTGCCACCCGCCGGTCAATACTCAAGATATTCCTGCTGGAGAGCCTGATACTGGCTCCCCCTGCCGCACTGCTGGGAAGCATTCTGGCTTATCTGGCGGCAAATCTCATTATGTCTTATGATATAGAGCTTCCCTCTGAGATCTACATGGTATCAAAAATGACGGTAGTCATGAGGCCGGAGTTCTTCATTTACGCCATGCTCTTCGCCCTTCTGGTAAACTTTGTGGCCGGAATGTATCCTGCCTGGAAGGCCTCCAAGATGGACCCGGTAGAGGCTATAGGAGAATAAAAAACATCGATGAAAGCGCATCTTAGAGCTATAAGTGGAGCATAAGCATAAGCAGTACGGTCCAGGTTGCTCTTGCTGCCTCGGGCAGATCGCTTCAGGTTAGGGATCACAGAAGGGGGCTAAAGCTGGAAATATGGCGATGATGCCGCTAGCAGAATTCTGCGCATAAGCCGCTTTTATTGATCGATCGGGAGATCTGCATAAAGCAGGGAAAAGCGAAGAGAGCAGGACTATAGAGATTGATCGATCAACTGGCGAGTATAGCGTTTCCCATGCAAAACAATTTCTGAATGCAGAATCTTCCTGCCTATGCCTTCGCGGCCATTGCAATGGTGGCAGAGAGGAAATGTACCATACGTACTTATATCCGGGCAGGGATAAGGGCATCCCAGGAGATGGGTATGATCAAACGCAACTTAGATATATCAGCAATGGAGAAAATGAATAGGCATAATGCACACTGCCGTTCGGAGGGGACGGCAGTAATTATAATTTAAGGTGGGAAAAGGTTTTGTCAAACCGTGCAACGGTATTTATAGATGGTGCTTATTTAACCAAGATTCTTGATGTCGATTTTGGAAAGCCTAAGATCGATCTGGCTCGATTTTCAGACATCCTTTGCGGTAAATATGAGAGGCTGCGGACATATTACTATAACTGCATGCCCTACCAGAGCTGCCCCGCCACGGAGGAGGAGAGACGAAGGTTTGCCTCCATGGATAAGTTCGTCTACACCCTCCGAAAGCTGCCCCGCTTTGAGGTAAAGCTGGGCCGGCTGGGCTGCGTGGGCGGAGAGTTCATTCAAAAGAGGGTGGACATCGCCCTGGCCGCAGATCTGGTGCGCCTGAGCTGCGGCAGGATGATTCAGAAGGCGGTCTTGGTCACCGGGGATAGCGACTTTATGCCGGCCATCGAGGCGGCTAAGGATGCGGGAGTCCTGGTGACGCTCTACTATTCCCAGAGCTCAATCCACGATGAGCTTCTCTCCGCAGTGGATGAGAGCGCCGTAATGGACCAGGAGCTGATCAGCCAGGTTACCAGATAAAGGAGAGATCCTTTAAAAGATCCGGCGTAGCCCTGAAAAAATTAAATCAAGCCCTGCCTTCAGGGCTTGTCCTCAAATCAAAGGCGATTTTACTTTTTCTCCTTTTCATCTTTGGAGTATACATCGCGCCGGTCCACGACCTTCTTGGACTTTCCGGCGGTGCGGGGGATGGAGCCCTTCTCCACCAGCTCGATCTTGCTTCTAACGTTGAGGACGCTCTTGAGCCGCTCCTCGGTCTTTTTCTGGATCCGGGCCAGGTCGGATAGCTCGCCGGTGAAGGCCTCGTCCTTCAGCTCCACCTGGATGCTGATCTCATCCAGGCCGTGCTTCTTTCTGTCTACTATTACCTGGAAGTAGCTTCCTATCTCCGGTATGCTGACCAGGACATCCTCGATCTGGCTGGGGAAGACGTTGATGCCTCTGACGATGAGCATGTCGTCGGCCCGGCCCAGGAATCGGTGCAGCTTTCGGCTGGTGCGCCCGCAGGGACACTTGTCCTCCATGATATAGGTCACATCCCCGGTATGATATCTTATGAGGGGCATGGCCTCCTTGGTCAGGGAGGTGATGACCAGCTCCCCCGGCTCTCCTGGGGCGCAGGGCTGCTCGCTTTTGTCCAGGATCTCGATCAGGAAGTGGTCCTCCCAGATGTGCAGGCCGTCCTGCTCCTGGCACTCAAATGCCACTCCCGGCCCCAGCATCTCCGATAGGCCGTAGGAGTCGTAGGCCTTGATGTTCAACGCCTCCTCCAGCTCTCTTCTCGACTCGTCGGACCAGGGCTCGGCTCCAAAGCAGCCTATGCGCAGGTTAAGCTTTTCCACCACTCCTCTGGCTTTGGCCGTCTCCGCCAGGTATAGGGCATAGGATGGAGTGCAGTGCAGGATGGTCACTCCGAAGTCCATCATAATCTCCAGCTGCCGCTCCGTATTGCCTACCCCGGAGGGCACAGCCATGGCTCCCATTCTCTCGATGCCGTAGTGCACGCCGAGGCCCCCGGTGAAAAAGCCGTAGTTGACCGCATTCTGGAAGATATCCTTTTTCTCCACTCCGACCATGACGAAGTCCCGGGCCATGAGGTCGGACCAGGTCTCGATGTCCCTGGCCGTATATCCCACCACGGTGGGCTTGCCGGTGGTGCCGGATGAGGCATGAACCCGCACCACCTCCTCTCGGGGGACAGCGAAGAGGCCGAAGGGATAATTGTCTCTCAGATCCTGCTTTCTGGTAGTGGGCAGCCGGGATATGTCCGCCAGGCTCTTGATGTCTTCCGGAGCGACGCCCGCCTCCTGGAATTTCCGGTGATAAAAGGGGACATTCCTGTAAACCTTCTCTGCCACGCTCTTGAGCCGGCGAAGCTGCAGCTCCTCCAGCTCCTCTCTTGCCATGAGCTCATACTTTGGTTGCCAGTAGTTCATTTCCATACCCTGATCGAATTTGATTTTCTCTGTGCTATGCTCTGCCATGAGAGAGAACATCAGGGTATATCAAATCTTCCGGCGAAGCGAAAAAAGCTGATTTGGCAGAGTTTATATTGATGGGATAAATGAATCGAATCTCAGCCCCAGAACCTCTTCGTCCTGGCGTACTCCCTTTCCGCCTTGAGAATATCCCGGTAGAACTCCATCTCGTCCTTCTGCCGCTTCCCCACCACCCGCGCTGCCGTCTCCGGCCCCAGCCCCCGGCTGGCCAAAGCAATGGCTGCGGTCTTGCCGTAGCTCAATACCAGGTTGGCATTGCGGAAAACGCGCTTGGTTCTCTTCCTGTCCTCTGCCGTCTTCTTCTTCTCCGGCTTTTTCACCACGGCAATCTCCTCCTCTTCCCAGGGCTTGAGGGCGGCGACCATGCGGGAGCTGCAAAGCGGGCACTCCGGCTGCTCCGCCACCCGCTCCACAGGCCGCAGGCTCTTCCACTTTTTGCAGCTCACGCAGAACAGGAGCACCCGGTCGGCCATGATCCGGCTTTTGAGGAGGTCGATGACCGCAGCGTCGGCATGCTCGGGAGATGTGACATCCCTGCCCCCGCCCCGCCCGCTGCTGCCTATGGGTGACAGCGAGCCGGTGACCACTTTAATCGATCCGTCCTTGATCTTCTCCAGCACCCACTTGGCCCTATCCATGTCCAGACGGTCGTGGTATATCTCTCGCAAGGCCTCCCGGTACATGGGCGTTCCCTCGAAGACCGCCAAAAGCTTGGCCATGCTCACCCTCTGATAGTCTATATCCCGGGAGAATGCTCCGAACTTGCGGGCCACATGCACCATCTTCCAGCGGAGAAGAGTGGTGTTCTTGAGGGTCATCTCCAGTATGGGCTCGACATAAGAGGGGTCCAGCTCTTCCAGAGTCCGGGCGATCTCCTCGGCCAGAAGAGGCCTTGGAAGGGCTAGCTCAATGCGATAGGGATCGACGGAGATCTCCACGCTGCTGCCGAAGCGGGCGGATAGAAGGGAGGAGATTATCCTGCCCAGAGTATCATTGGTCTTGTGGCCGAGGCAGGCATTGATCACCGCTCCCTCCCCTCCGCTCTCCACAACGATGCGGGATTGATCAGGTATGGAATGGCCCTTTTCCACCTGCTTGGATATGAGGTCTACCAGTTCCCTGCCTGCATCCCCATTAACGGGATATCTCTCCTGCAGCCAGGCAAGAGCCCGATCCCGTCCTTCCTGCCCCCCGCCCTCCTTCTCATGCTCCTTCTCGCTGTCCTTCTCTCCTTCCCCCTCCAGGATCCCGGCAATCTCTCTGCGGATCTCTCCCACCTCCTGGGCCACGGCAAAGGGAACGGGGATCTCTTCCCCGGTCCAGGAAGGAATCTCCCCGCTCCTGTGGATGGGAACCACCTTTATCTCATCCTCTCCGATCTCTGCAATCTCCCAGATCTCCCCCTTGGTGACGAAGGTGGCTCCCGGCTGGGCAAAGCTGATCACAAAGGCCTCATCCAGGGTTCCTACTGACCTGCGGCCCACCATATCATAGACATTGAACCTTTTCTCGTCCGGGATCATGGAGAGGTTCTCGAAGTAGTACTGCCGGGCCTTCTTGGTCCTCTGCAGGACGGCTTCATCGCCCAGCCGCACCAGCCGGCTCTCCTCCATCTGGGCAATAACTCCTGCCATCTCCTCCCCGGATAGCTCCCGGAAGGGGTAAGCCCGGCTGATTATCTCTCGGGCTCGCTCCAGGGCAATCTCCCAGAAATCCATCTCCAGGCCGACGATCTGGTTGGCCAGGACATCAGCCGGCCTCTCGTGAATGCTTATCTTTTCCAGCTCACCTGCCGCCGCCCGGCGGGAAATAACACAGGCTTCGGCCACATCATCGGCACAGGTGGCGATGATGGTCCCGGAGGAGACCAAGCCGATCCTGTGCCCGGCCCGCCCCACCCTCTGTATCAGGCGGGAGACGGTGCGGGGGGAGCTATACTGAATGACATGGTCCACGTCGCCTATGTCAATCCCCAGCTCCATGGAGGAGGTGCAGATCAATCCCTGCAGCTCTCCTGCTTTGAAGGCCTCCTCCGCCTCCACCCGGGCCTCCACAGAGAGGCTGCCGTGATGCACCCCTATGGGCTGGCCCATCTGGCGGAAGCGGGAGCCCAGAACCTCCGCTGCCTGACGGGTGTTGACGAAGATCAGGCTCTTTTTGCTCTCAACCATCTCTTTTATGAATTGGATCTGGGCCGCCAGGCGGGGATCGCACTCCAGGGTTCCGGCCAGTGTCCGGTCCCCCTTACCGGGCATGGGGCTGGCCACCAGGAAGTCGCTGCTCCTCTTTACATCGGTCTCGACTATCTTGTAGCTCCTCTTGCTTCCTACCAGCAGCCTGGCCACATCTTCTGGAGAGCCCACCGTGGCCGAGAGCCCTATCCTCTGAAAATCGCCTGCCAGCTCGGCCAGCCTCTCTAAAAGCACGGACAGCTGCGATCCGCGCTTGGAAGCAGCCATCTCATGTATCTCATCCACAACCACCACCTTAACCCCTGAGAGGTTCTTCCGCAGCCTTTTTCCGGTGAGCATCACCTGCAGCGTCTCGGGAGTGGTTATCAGCAGATCCGGGGGATGCAGGGCCTGCCTTCTGCGATCTGATTGGCTGGTGTCACCGTGCCGCACTGCCACAGAGATGGAGAGCCACTCTCCCCACTGATGAAAGCGGCGCAGCATGTCCCGGTTCAGGGCACGCAGGGGGGTTATGTAAACGGCCAGGGTGCCCTTGCGCTCGCTATTCAGGATTCGATGAAATATGGGCAGACTGGCAGCCTCGGTCTTTCCCGTGCCGGTGGGAGCGATGAGCAGCACATTCTCACCGGATAGGATACAAGGTATGGCCTCTTCCTGGGGCTCTGTCGGCTGGAGGATGGCCTCCTCCGTGAGCTTCTGCCTTATCCGATCATGAAGCCCATCAAAAGCGTTCACATCTCATCTTTTCCAGGAGGGGATATGAAAGCCTTGCGGCAAAGACGAAATCATCCTCGGCGATAGACGAATAGGTCTGGAAAAAGAGGATGATCGGCAGAGCAGAATGCTGAACGCCTAATATTGGGCAGAGATCTTTAATCGTTCAGAGTTGCTGCAAAATCACCAGCCGTACTTCGGGACATATATTAATGAAAAGATTTTCCAGCTGAGAATTTCTTGAAATTATTCTACATTTTGGTCTTTATTTTAGTAAACCTTTTATAGATTGACCTATCAGTATAAAATAGCATTGGGCAGGAGATCAATATGGTTATTTTGCGGAGGGAGAGCTAAATCGTAAGAATATGATATATGTTAGCTAATAATAGATCTGCTGCATATCACGCTACTGCAATTGAAGGGGGGAATAGAGATTAGTTTTGATCACAAACAGACCGCTGTTTATTATCCGGGGGAGCAGGATTACATTGAAGTGGACGAGGCCATAGCTCCTCTTCTCATATCGCTATGGGATAACAAGATAAGAACCTGCAACTCCTGTCAGGAAAACGAGCCTGGAATAATCTGGATTGAATTTTATTCCATGAAGGATGTGGAAAGACTGCTGACCATAATGGTCAGATCTATGGGAGACAGGATCAACGACCATCCCGAGGTCAATGATTGGTTCTGCTACAGGATAATGGGACATGAGGGCGAGATGCTTCCAGGCTGGCGCTATGAGGCCTACCCCAATCTTTTTTCACAAGGAACTGATCCGAGTGACGAGATTTATCCCCGGGGGATATTTGAGAGCAAGGTAGAGCTGTCCGTTTCAACCCGTTTTCCCATAGAAGATCATCAGACTGTACTCAATCTGGTAAATAAATATCTGGAGAGAGGATTGGACAACTATACCGAGCTATCCGACGAGCAGTGGAACTATATCAAGCAGTATCTTCCCCCGCAGCCCTATAATGCTAAACTCAGAACCGAGGATCGGAGAATTCTGGATGGCATAAGATACGTCTTAAGGACCGGATGCCCCTGGTCGGAGATCCCTCGCAGATACGGATCATACCTATCGGTCCGGGCCAGATTGAAGAGATGGTCTAATGAAGGCGTCTTAGAGCCCATACTCAGCAGCATTGATCCGGATGACAGATACAAAGGCAGGCTATCAACCTATATTGCTCCAACTGAGCAGCAGACAGTCTCTCAAAGGAAGAATGTCGTAGGCAAGATTGCATCTGTTAGGGAAGAGATGGCTCCGATGTCAGTATCTCAATAGTTTTATTTAATTTTTAATGAGTTATGTTTTTTTTATTTCAGTCTATTAATATTGAAGAATTTAAGTTTATTATATCCAATATCTTATCATAATACTAATAGCAAAAGCCTTTAATACTTTAAAGAACTTTACTAAATTATTAATTTGGTAATCCTATGAACTCCGCCGAGCGATCTGATCTGCCAGCAAATTCTATCTCTCGCATAGCCATGGCCATAGAAGATGAATTAGCCCATCTTGATGAAAACTACAAAAAACCTCTTTTTGCCGCTGTAGGTTCTCAATGGCAATCAATACTGATTAAGCTGGGAAGGAGACCAAAGAATAGAAATAAATTTTTAAAAAAACAAATAAAAAAACATCATACCGTTCATAAATTCAATTCTCATGATACAGCTTCCTTACGTCAGCAGGAACCTGGCTTGCAAATCGGCCAGCCCTTAAAGGAGATCTCTTCCATCTATCCGGTGGTAAATGTCTATGACAAGGCGGAGGAGACCAGCTCTGCTATAGATGCCTATTGGTGTGAGTGCGGACTGGGACTATCCGAATTGGGACAGTTCCAGGATGCTCTAACATCTTATGATAAGGCTCTGCAGATAAATCCGCGCTCCTATAATGCTCTCAAGAACAGAGCTAATGTCCTGTATAGAATCGGCAGATACGAGGAGGCTGTCAGCGACTTCGAGAATGCCCTAAAGGTAAATCCAAGTCTCATAGATGCCTGGCAGGGCCTGGGAAATGCTTTGAGCAAGCTCGGCCGATACAAAGAGGCAGTATCAGCTTATGAGAGCTGTCTCGAGATAAATGCGTCTTTCATAGATGCCTGGGTGGGAAGAGGTGTGGCTCTGGGCAATCTGCATTGCTATCAGAAAGCGGCAGAGTCCTTCGACAAAGCTATTGAGATCAATCCCAACCTCAAAGAAGCCATTTATGGCAAATACCTGGCTTTGCAGCAGACTAAAGCCGGCGATGAGCTGGTTCTGATAAATAAGCAGATAACGGCGATGAAAGAGTCCATGGCACCGCTATCCATTTCGGCCCCAGGAAGCTCATCTGGAAGCTTTCCGGTTCCGGTAAGCGATGATTTTGCTGCCTATTTCCTGAAGGCGGGCTCAGAACATTATAAGAAGGGTAGTTTGGAGGACGCTGCCTATTACTACAAGAGGGCCACATCCATAAGCCCCCTGGCCCCAGAGGCATGGTATGAGCGGGGCCTGGCATTGTTTAAGCTGGGCAGCTATGAGGAGGCGCTTGATTCCTTTGATGCTGCCCTTAAGCTGGACGAGAATTATATTGATGCCTGGAACAATAAGGGAGTGGCACTGGACAAGCTGGGAAGGTATGAAGAGGCCATTGAATGCTACGAAGCCATCTTAAAGGTCAAACCCTGGGATACCAGAGCCTGGCAGAACGAGGGTCTGCTACAGAGAAAGCTCGGCCATTACCAGTCAGCTTTTATCTGCTTTGACAATATCACCAAGATCGAGCCAGCCAGCTTTTCCGGCTGGTGCGCCAGGGCCGAGATGCTTTACAAGTTTCTGGGCCGGCATGATGAAGCCATAGAGTCGTACAACAATGCCCTAGAGATCGATCCCGGCAACAGCTCCATATGGTTCGACAAAGGAGTATGCTTCTATGAGTTGGGCCGCTACAGCGAGGCCCTTTCCAGTTATGACAAGGCCATTGAGCTGAATCCTCATAGATCCAAGTTCTGGAATAACAAGGGGATAGTCCTCAAGAGGCTGATCCGCTACAAGGAGGCCATAAAATGCTTTGACAAAGCCAGAGAGCTGGATGAGAACAATGCATCCTCCTGGTATAACCGAGGACTAACCCTGGATGAGATGGGCCAGTATGAAGACGCGGTGAGATCTTTTGATAAAGCCCTGGAGCTTGACCCGGAGAGTGCCGATGCCTGGAACAATCGGGGAGTATCTCTTAAAAATCTGGAGCTATACGATGAGGCCATCAAATCCTTTGACAACGCCATAGCCATCAATCCCAACTATGCTATGGCCTGGAACAATAAGGGCAATGTGCTGCTCGCTCTGCACAGATACAATGATGCTGTGGACTGCTTTGAGAGAGCTACGGATATAGATCCCGACTATTTCGATGCCTGGAACAATAAAGGCAATGCCCTCTCTCAATTGCAGAGCTATGAAGATGCCATATGCTCTTACGAGAAGGCCATTGAGATAGATTCCTGCGATACCAAGACCTGGTTTAATGAGGGGCTGGCATACATCAATTTGGGTCGATATGAATGGGCGATAGAATGCTTTGATGAGGTCTTGGAGATCGATCTGTCCTTTATTCCGGCCTGGATCTACAGGGGAATTGCTCTCAACCGACTGAGCAGATACGAAGAGGCTCTGGCCTCATTCGAGGAGGCCCTGGAAATAAATACCTCGGATCCTGCCGCCTGGCATTTCAAGGGAGAGGTTCTCTGCAAGCTGGGGCTCAAAAAAGAGTCGGATGATGCCCTGTCCAAGGCGGCGGCGCTGGGCTGGAAGTTTGAGGTTGCCCTGCATTAAATGCTAAAAGGCAACAAGGCGTCTTAATCACTGTCCACGCCCAGAGTTCGGAATGCCAGGCTAAAGACTGTGCTCTAGGCTTGAAAAGGATCCGTCCCATCAAGAAAAAGATGCCTGGATATCTTCCCTATCACATCTCCAGCTCATATGTAACAATAACATATGATGTAACATCGACCATTTCTTTTCCGGAGGATTCCAAGACTCCTCCATAAAAGTCTTCAGGATATTCATAGTCGGAGATATTCAAAACCTGGCCCAGGCGCAGGCCCTCAAAGGCAGCCATCTGCTCTGCATCGGCCCTGGCATTGGCCACTGCCTTATCCCTGGCCCGGGATTGCGCAGCTGTGGAATTAAAGAGACCATAGCCTGCCACATAAGCGCTGGCCCCGGCAGACTCTGCCGCATCCAGCAGCTGATCAATCCTGGCCTTCTCCGTGCTGTTTAGCTTCACCATTGCCGACAGCGTCAGTGCCGTGGCCTGCATGCTGCTATTGTCGCAGACCGTCTTGTTGTTTATGGTTTGACAGATCTCTCTTCTGGAAGAAGCACTGGAGAGAGCAGCTGAATCGTCTCTGTTGATATCCCCATCTTTTATCCCTGCCGCCTTCAGAGCCTCCAACGCCCTATCCATAGTCTGGCGGACTGCCACCTGGTCCTGGCTCATATTTCCACTGCCGATGGACGCGGATACTATGATGGTTGTGGTATCTGCCGGAACCGAAACCGTTCCCACACCTTCCACGGGCAGGATAGGGTCCATTCCCGCCGCCTGAATGGCAAGGCAGCCTGCCAGTATTATTGCCGTTATCAAAGCTAATCTCTTCATCTGATCCCCATGAGTTATCTGTCATCTGAAGATATTTGAATAGCTCCCTCAATTGGCAGCGGCAATAGCAATTTTGCTTTTTGCCGGCGAAAAACAATCACTGCCGTAATGCAGCACAACAGATCTTTTCATTTTCTGCATGTTCTGCAAAATTTGAAATAGATCTTAAGCAAAGGTCGTATGCAGGTGAAATAGAGTGAAATCTGAAGACACCGAGAAAGCTCATCCGGACAAAAACGCTATCTTTCAATCAGATTCCGGACCATGCAATCTCACCATAGACCCGGTGGCGGGAAAAGAGGAAAAAACCGGAAACCAGGATCTTGGTGAGATCTTCTCAGAAGCCCTGGAGATCTATCGCCACAATCCCATCCTGATCGTTCCCTCCCTCGTTCCCGTATCTGCATTGGTCCTGGGAATGCTGATCTTTGTAGGCTACCTGGGGCTGATGGCCATATTCGCCGACGGCGGCTTTCTGGCGCTCTCCTTTTTAGCCTCTCTATTGCTGTTTGCGGTATTGATGGTGGTTCTCATCTTTCTGGCAGAGGGAGCGAGCATAGAGATGATCCGCCAGGCGTCTATGGGTGATGTAGCAAACATATCTACTGCCTGGAAGAGCACCAGGAACAACTTGGAGCCTCTGGTCCTAACCTCCATACTGGCGGGAATAATGATTGCACTGGGATATGCCCTCTTCTTCGTACCGGGATTGATTCTCAGTTTCGCCTTTTACTTCATAACCCAGGTGGTCATGATCGATGGAAGGTCTGGCTTGGAGGCTCTGAAAGCCAGCTACAGATTTGTGGAGGCAAATCTCTCCGACTGCCTGATAGTGGTGCTGGCCTCCCTGGCCATCAGCGCAGTGCTGCACTCTGTACCCGTCATCGGCCCCCTGCTTGGGCTCATATCTCTGCCTTATATCTATGCCCTGGCCACATTGCTTTACCTCGATCGCCGCTCAGACAGGAAGAGTCCACAAGAGACGCAGGGCGAGAGGGTGGAGATCGGCTGAAGGAAAATCAGAATGGCGATGAGGGCGGAGACAGCTATAATTCCCTGTTTCAACCATTATCTTTAATTTCAGTTCTGACAAGGCTGCTCTCATGAGCAAAATCGGAAAGGCGATTCGGCTGGAACGCATCCTGGATCGCAGGACGCACAGGACGGTTATTGTGCCCATGGATCACGGCATATCCGTGGGCCCCATCGCCGGCATCACCGACCTTCCCACCACTGTGGACAAGGTGGCAGAGGGAGGAGCCAATGCAGTTTTAGGACATATGGGGCTGCCCCTGCACGGCCATCGGGGCTATGGGCGCGATATCGGACTGATAATTCATCTCTCGGCATCAAGCTCCCTCGGACCCGATCCCAACCACAAGGTTCTGGTAACCGAGGTGGAGGATGCTATAAGAGTGGGCGCGGATGCGGTGAGCATTCATGTCAACGTAGGCGCCGAGGATGAGGCGGAGATGCTGCATGATCTGGGTAGAGTGGCCCGCAGCTGCGATCTGTGGGGCATTCCGCTCATAGCCATGATGTACCCCCGCGGCTCGAAGGTTAAGAGCGAGCACGGCGTGGAGTATGTCAAGCTGGCAGCCAGAATAGGCTCAGAGCTGGGAGCGGATATCATCAAGACCAACTACACTGGATCACCGGATACCTTCCGTGAGGTGGTTGAGGGATGCAGCGTGCCGGTGGTGATCGCCGGAGGCCCAAAGGTGGACACAGAAATGGATCTGCTTAGGATGGTTTATGATGCAATAGCAGTGGGAGGAGCTGGCGTTGCCTTCGGCAGGAATATCTTCCAGGCAGAAAACCCCACCCTCTTGGTGAGGAAGCTCTGCTCCGTGGTTCATTTGGGCTATACCGCAGAGGAGGCGGCGAAGATCGCCTAGACGATCTTCGAACTTATTTTAATTGAGAAATATCTTGCTTGAGGATGGGCAATCGGAATATTCGATCCTTCGTGCCTCAAGCGAAATCTATATCCACTTCATGCAATACATTAGGATGCATGAAGTCCATAACATTCCTCCTCCTGGCATTTTGCCTGGCTGCAATGCCCTCTGCATTTGGGCAGGAGGCCAGCTACTGGCAAGCTCAGGCGCTGAGCGATCATCAGAACGGGTCAAGCATCCTGGCCCTGGAAGACATCGAAGAATACCTGGCGTTAGAACCCGACGACCCTTGGGCCTGGAGCTTCAAGGCCAACCTGCTCAAGGATATGAATCGATACAGTGAGGCGGTGGACAGCTTTGACCAGATAATTCGCATCGATCCAGGCAATGCTCAGGCCTACAACGATCGTGCTCTTCTACTCTCCGGAGGATTGAATCAGCATGATGATGCCCTGAATTCCATCAAAAAGGCCATAGAAATCAATCCGGGCAACGCCAATTATTATTTCAATATGGGCATCATCCTGGAGGCCCAAGAGAGCTATGATGAGGCTCTACAGTCCTACAGTCAGGCCACGACTCTGAATCCTTCTCTGGCCGTGGCCTGGTACAGGCAAGGCATGGTGTATAAAGATCTGGAAAAGCTCGATGAGTCCCTATCATCCCTGAGCCGATCACTGGATCTGGATGCCAGCAATGCCGATGCCTGGAATGAGAAAGGGCTGGCTCTCATGGACCTCGGCTCCCGGGACGAGGCTCTAAGCTGCTTTGAGAGAGCTGCGGCAATTGAGCCCTCCAATATGGAGTTCCAGAACAACCTGATGATGGCGAAAGGCGGATCAGATATGCAGCCTGACAGGATCATGGAGTTTGGCAGCAATTCCCAGGATGCGTGAATCGGTTCAACTTTGATTTTTCATGAAAGGTGAGAGGGATCAAAAAGCCGCAGACTATCTTTTTTGGCCGGATTTTCTTTTTCTCATGGCCGATCATCGGCCTCGCTGTACTGGCTTTTCGCCCGCTGTTCTGGATAATGCCTCTGCCCATATGGATAATGCCTCTGCCCATATGGATAATGCCTGCCATGCAGATATAAAAGACGGTTTAATTCTGCTCATAATCCAGTTTGGTTATCCTTATGATCAATTCATATGACTTATTATCCTTGAAGATAGAATTACCTATCATTTAAATAGGCAATTTGGCGATCATAAATTCTCATAACTATTAGGACTGGATCTCAAATACATATAAATTCGGACCGAGGACTTTGAGCTTTTAGGAGGCTAAATTAAAATGGCCCTAGATATAAAGACAAAAGATGAGGTCTTTGAGGCAATAGACAAATACAATGTTAGATTTGTCCGAATCTGGTTTACTGATATCCTGGGTGTTCCCAAGAGCTTCGCCATCAATCCCTCCGAGCTGGAGGGAGCATTTTCTGAGGGCATGGGCTTCGACGGCTCCTCCATCCAGGGCTTTGCCCGCATTCACGAGTCTGACATGGTGGCCAAGCCCGATCCCACCACCTTCCAGCTCATTCCCTGGAGGCAGCAAGAAAACTCCGTGGCCAGGATGTTCTGTGATATCCAGAATCCCGACGGCAGTCCTTACGAGGGTGATCCCAGGTACGTCCTGAAGAGAAACCTGGCCCGGCTCAAGGATAAAGGCTACAGCTTCTTGGTCGGCCCGGAGCTGGAGTTCTTCTATTTCAAGAACGAGCACAGCACCGAGATACTGGACAACGGAGGATACTTCGACCTGACCACGGCGGACAATGCCTCTGATCTGCGGCGAGACACCATCCTGGCTCTGGACTCCATGGGGATAGATGTAGAATACAGCCACCATGAGGTTGCTCCATCCCAGCATGAGATCGACCTGCGCTACAAAGATGCACTGTCCATGGCTGATACGGTCATGACCTACAAGGTCACAGTCAAGGAGATCGCCAGAAGGTACGGCTATCACGCCAGCTTTATGCCCAAACCCATCTTCGGTCAGAACGGCAGCGGCATGCACGTGCATCAGTCCCTCTTTGCTGGCAAGAGAAATGTTATGTTCGATGCCGGCGACGCCTACCACCTATCCGACGAGGGCAAGTATTACATCGCCGGGCTGCTGAAACATGCGCCTGAGATCACAGCCGTCACCAACCAGTGGGTCAACTCCTACAAGCGCCTGGTCCCCGGCTATGAGGCACCGGTCTACATCTGCTGGGCGAGAAGAAACAGATCCGCTCTGGTCAGAGTTCCCATGTACAAGCCCGGAAAGGAGGCGGCCACCAGGGTGGAGTTCAGAAGCCCCGATCCCGCCGCCAATCCCTACCTGGCCTTCTCGGTAATGCTGGCAGCGGGCCTGGCGGGCATCGCCAACAAGTACGATCTGCCTTCTCCTCAGGAAGAAGACATCTACCACATGAGCGATGAGGAAAGGAAGAAGGCGGGAATCACCTCTCTGCCGGGAAGCCTCAATGATGCCATAGAGCTGGCTGAGGGAAGCAAGCTCATCCGCGAGGCCCTGGGCGAGCACACCTTCAAAGCCTTCATCGCAAACAAGAAGGCAGAGTGGGATGCCTACCGCACCAATGTCACCCAGTGGGAGCTGGACAGGTACCTGTCCCTGCTCTAGAGCCCTTCCGGGCTCGTCTTTTATATTTATCTTGGCCCTTGATCTAAATACAAAGAGATTCCTGGTGGAGATGAATGAAAGACGAGTCTTGCATCGACTGGCTTCGATCATAAATATTATGAATGCTTCTTAAATAGATATAAAGCATTTATTGAAAGCCAATTAGCCCACAGCTCCTGGCAGGCAAAATATGATTGAACAAAGCCGGCGAGAAGCTGTCCAGTGACACGAGTTGGAATCCGAAAAGCGGAGAAATACCTGAAATGTCGGTGACCGGGCCCAGGGTTAAGGGAGTTTGAGAGGAATATGCCAAGGATTAGAAGGGAGCTTTATAGCAAAGAGATCTGCTCCTGCTCCATCTTTGGAGCCATGAACCAGGGTGGAGAGCGCTTCAACGCCGCAGGAGTGATGAGGGCCATAGCCAATATGCATGTCCGAGGCAACGGCCTGGGCGGAGGTTTTGCCGCTTACGGCATTTACCCCCACTACAGTGACTACTACGCCTTCCATCTCATGTTCACAGGCAAGAGCATGCAGGATCGGCTGGAGGCCAAAGCAGAGCTGGAGGAACTCCTCTGCCATAAGTTCGATGTGGTCTACGATGAGGAGATTCCTCATGAAGATGAGTCAACGATGATCGATCCTCCTCTGGTATGGCGCTACTTCCTCCTTCCTCATAAACGGGGTGAGGAGGTGGCCCTCTCCGACGAGGAATATATTGTCTCCAAGATCATGCAGGTGAACACCAAAATAGAGAATGCCTATGTTTTCTCTTCCGGCAAGAACATGGGCTGCTTTAAGGGCGTTGGTTACCCGGAAGAGATCGGTCGGTACTTTATGCTGGACCGGCTCTATCAGGCTTACACCTGGACGGTGCACGGCCGATTCCCCACCAATACCCAGGCCTGGTGGGGGGGAGCCCATCCTTTCAGCCTGCTGGACACCTCCATAGTGCACAACGGCGAGATCTCCTCTTACGGCACCAACCGCTGGTATCTGGAGATGTACGGCTATGCCTGCACCCTCCAGACCGATACCGAGGTCATAGCCTATGCCGCAGACCTGCTCATGAGGAGGCAGAGGCTTCCAATAGATCTAGTGGCCAAGATCCTGGCTCCACCTATCTGGAATGCCATCGACAGAATGAACCAATCGGAGAGAAAGCTGCTCACCACCCTGAGGATGGTCTACGGGCCTCTGCTCATGAATGGGCCTTTTGCCATCATCATCGGCCAGACCGGGAGGATGATCGGCCTTACGGACAGGATAAGGCTGCGGCCTCTCACTGCCGCCAGGCGGGGGGATATGTTCTATCTCTCCTCGGAGGAAGCATCAATCAGACTGATCTCGCGACAGCTCGACCGGGTATGGACCCCCAACGGCGGAGAGCCGGTCGTGGGCGAATTAAATAACATGAGGACGGTTCTGCAATGAAATCATTCGTCTTTCCTGAGTTTCAGATCATACGGGACGAAGAGAAATGCGGCCAGTGTAGAGGCTGCGAGAGACAGTGCGCCTTTGGCACCCATACCTATGATCCGGTGGCTGACAGGCTGATATCCGATGATACCAAGTGCGCCGGATGCCAGAGATGCGTCATCTTCTGTCCCAAGCATGCCATAGTGGTCCGGCCTGCTCCCTCTTTCTACCGGCCCAATGCCTCCTGGTCTCGAGAGAAGCTGGAGGACCTCAAAAAGCAGGCGGAGACGGGGGGAGTGATACTCACCGGATCGGGAAACGACAAGCCATTCCGCATTTACTGGGACCACATACTGCTCAATGCCTCTCAGGTCACCAATCCCTCCATAGATCCCCTGCGTGAGCCCATGGAGCTGCGCACCTTTTTGGGATCCAAGCCAGATATAATGGACATATCCGCCGGCGATGGAAAGGTCGAGATCAAGACCGAGATTGGACCCAACCTCATGGTAGAGACTCCCATATTGTTCTCCGCCATGTCCTATGGAGCCATAAGCTACAATGCCTTCGGATCACTGGCCAGAGCCGCCTGCAAATCCGGAACCTACTTCAATACCGGTGAGGGGGGCCTGCCAAAAGAGATGAGGCAGGAGTTTGGCAGATGCGCCATAGTCCAGGTGGCCTCGGGCCGGTTCGGTATAGATGCGGAGTACCTCAACTGCGCTGCTGCGGTGGAGATCAAGGTGGGCCAGGGAGCCAAACCGGGAATAGGGGGCCATCTGCCCGGAGAGAAGGTCTCCCAGCTGGTAGCTGAGACGCGCATGATTCCCCAGGGAACCGACGCCATATCCCCGGCGCCGCATCATGACATCTACTCCATTGAGGACCTCTCCATGCTCATCACTGCCTTGAAAGAGGCCACCAATTATGAGAAGCCCATATCGGTCAAGATAGCTGCGGTGCATAACTTTGCCGCCATAGCCTCGGGAATAGTGAGGGCGGGGGCGGACATCATTGCCATCGACGGCCTGCGAGGGGGAACTGGCGCCGCTCCCAAGGCTATCCGGGACAATGTGGGCATACCAATAGAGCTGGCCATATCCTCATTGGATCGCAGGCTGCGGGGAGAGGGCATCAGAAACAGGTGCTCAATAATCGCCGCAGGCGGGATCCGCTGCAGCGCCGATGTGGTCAAGGCCATAGCCCTAGGGGCTGATGCAGTCTACATAGGCTCAGCGGCTCTGATCGCCATGGGCTGCACCCTCTGCCAGAAGTGCTATACCGGCAAATGCAACTGGGGCATATGCACCACCGATCCCCGCCTCTCCGGCCGGCTCAATATGGATATCGCCTCCCAGAGGCTGGCCAATCTCATCTCCGCCTGGTCTCACGAGATAGCGGAGATGCTGGGTGGCATGGGCATCAATGCCCTGGAGAGCCTGCGTGGCAACCGGGACCACCTCAGGGGCGTGGGCCTCTATGAGTGGGAGCTGGATGTTTTGGGGATAAAGGGAGCCGGAGAGTGAGAGAGAATGGCCAGAGCGGAAGAGGGCAGTGGTAGCAGCAGTTTGGATGATGCAAGTGATGCCCCTCCGAGGCCCAAGGAGGTGGAGATAGATGCCGCTGACCTTGAGACCAGAGCCCTGAACGACCGGCTCAGAGAGCTTTTGCTCTCGGGGGTGGAGACGGTTGTCATCAGAAATGTCTGCGGCCAGAGGTACATAGGAACCCGGCTCTACACTCCTCAGCATCTGAAGATGGATATTGAGATCTTTGGAACTCCCGGCAACGACCTGGCTGCCTTTCTCTTCGGCCATAAGATAACCGTTCACGGCAACGCCCAGGACGGTGTGGGAAATACCATGGATGCAGGAGAGGTGGTGGTACATGGCCGGGCAGGAGATGTTCTCGGCTTTTCCATGCGCGGCGGCGAGATCTATGTGAGGGATGGCTGCGGGTACAGAACTGCCCTGCATATGAAGGAGTATGAGGGCAAGAGGCCGGTTCTGGTCGTAGGCGGCACAGCCCAGGACTTTCTGGGAGAGTACATGGCAGGAGGGATCGTGGTTTTGCTGGACCTGGAAGAGAGGGGACATCAGGCCAATTTCATAGGAACAGGAATGCACGGGGGGGTGATCTATCTGCGGGGTACGGTGGAAGAATCCCAGCTGGGAAGCCAAGTGGGCTGTTCGCCTGTAGATCCGTCAGATCGCAAGGTTCTGGATCATTATATCACCCGGTTCCTGGAAAGGCTTCCTGAGGTGAGCCTGAGTAGGGAGGAGATAATCAACTCTCCCTTCCTCAGGCTTACCCCCAAATCGAAGAGACCTTATAGCACTCTGTATACCTACTAAATATATCCCCAGTGATGAAGATGACAAAAGTGCTTGTTCCAACTGTCTGTCCCTATTGCGGTGCAGGCTGCGGATTTTATGTTGCGGCAGAGAGGGAGAAGGCCATCGGGATAGAATATATGTTGGACCATCCGGTGAGCCAGGGGGCTTTATGCGCCAAGGGAAATGCGGCTTTGGAGATCCTATACCATCCGGATAGGCTCACCTCTCCCCTCAAGAGAAGAGGCGAAGGCTGGGCCAGGATCTCCTGGCCGGAGGCCCTGGATCTGGTGGCTAAGGGCCTAGGCCAGGCCAGGAAAAAGCACGGTCCCCGGAGCCTTGCTTTCCTGTCCTCCTCCAAGTGCAGCAATGAGGACAATTACCTGATGCAAAAGCTGGCCCGCCTGCTGGGCTCGCCCCACATAGACAATTGCGCCCGCCTCTGCCATGCTCCGTCCGTGGTTGGGCTGAATAAAACCCTGGGGGCGGCGGGAATGACCAATCCCATACCGGACATCGCCAGCTCCAGGTGCATATTCATCATCGGATCGAACCTGGCCGAGAACCATCCGGTCATATCCCGCTGGGTCCACCGGGCCAAGGACCGGGGAGCGATGGTGATCGTGGCCGATCCCCGCGCCACGCCCACCTCATGGATGGCGGATGTATTTCTGCAGCTGGAGCCCGGAACGGATGTGGCTCTCTTGAATGGCATGGCCCATGTGATCATCAATGAGGGGCTGATAAACAGAGAATATATCGCCCAGAAGACGAAAGGCTTTGAGGCTCTGTCCCGGGCGGTAAAGGATTTTACTCCTCAGAGGACAGCAGAGATCACCGGGATTGCCCCAGAGGATATAGTGCGGGCAGCCCGGGCCTATGCCACCTCTCCTGCTTCTGCCATTTTATACTCCATGGGCATAACCCAGCACATCACGGGAACAGACAATGTTCAGTCAATATCCAACCTGGCCCTGATCTGCGGCCAGATGGGAAGGCCCGGCACGGGAGTCATGCCCCTGCGGGGCCAGAACAACGTCCAGGGAGCCTGCGATATGGGTGCCCTGGCAGAGTTTTATCCCGGTTATAAAAAGGCTGATGATCCCAATACCATCCGTTATTTCCGAGAAGCCTGGAATGCCCCGGATCTTCCCCCGGGGCCGGGGCTCACTGCCACAGAGATGATTGAGGCTGCAGGGGCAGGAGAGATTAAAGCCATGTATATCATGGGCGAGGACCCGGCCAACTCCGATCCCTGCAGCGAGCATGCCAGGCGGTCTTTAGAAAGCCTGGACTTTTTAGTGGTGCAGGATATATTCATGACCGCCACAGCCCAGCTGGCGGATGTTGTTTTGCCCGGAGCGGTCTGGGCGGAGAAGGAGGGAAGCTTCACCAATACGGAGAGGCGGGTGCAGTGGAGCCATAATGCCATTGAGCCGCCGGGAGAGGCCCGCTCCGACAGGGGTATAATCTGCGATGTGGCCCGGTCCCTGGGGCTGCAATTCGATTATCCTGATGCAGCAAGCGTTCTGGCCGAGATAAACCGGACCGTTCCCCAGTATGCCGGCATCCTCCGGGAGCGGCTGGAGGGCTCCAGCCTGGTCTGGCCCTGCCTCACTGTCGATCATCCGGGAACTCCCATACTTCATCGCTCCGGATTCAATCTGGCGGAAGGCAGAGCCAGCCTAATCCCCGTTCCCTTCAGTCCGGCGGCGGAAGCAGCAAGCCGGAATCATCCTTTTATCCTCACCACAGGCCGGGTGGCGGTGCACCACAATGCCGGGTCCATGACCAGAAGAAGCCCCTCGCTGATCAGCCGAGAGCCCGATCTCTTTGTAGAGATGAACCGGGAAGATGCGGCGGCTCTGGATGTGGAAGATGGTGACGAGGTCAGAGTTGCTACAGCGCGGGGGGAGACAGCAGCTTATGCCCGGCTCACGGATCGGCTGAAAAAGGGTGTGGTCTTCATGCCCTTCCACTTCCCCGGAACCAATATCCTCACCACGGATGCTATGGATCCGGAGGCCCGGATACCTGAATTCAAGGTCTGTGCCTGCAATGTCTTTCGGAGGGATTAAATGGCGGTTTATATTGATATAAACAGATGCATCGGCTGCCGCTCCTGCGAGGTGGCCTGCCAGAGGGTGCACGGCGGACATGGACATATCAATGTGCACTATGTAAGAGAATATGCCGCCGTTCCCGTTTTATGCCATCATTGCCAGGAGGCAGGCTGCACTATGGTCTGCTTTACCGGAGCCCTGCATAAAGAGGGAGAGCGCACCGCTTTTGATGTGGAGAAGTGCACCGGCTGCGGCTTATGCGCCCTGGCCTGCCCCTTCGGGGTGGTCTGGACGGATAAGATAGCTCATAAGTGCGACCTCTGCCAGGGCCGAGAGGAAGGGCCGGCCTGCATCGCCACCTGTCCGGCCAATGCCCTGTCTGATGATTTTGATCTGGCGACGCGCAGGGCGAGGGAGCGTGCCGTTCGAGCTGCAGCCGTAGGAGGCAAAAGATGATACGAGTCGACGCCAGGCTCTGTCTGGGATGCATGTCCTGCTCCAATGTCTGTCCCAGCCAGAATATAACCAGAAGCGAGATCGATGGGAAAAGGACAGTTCACTGGAAGAGATGCAAAGAGGAGTGCGACCTATGCGTGGAGCT
>JADHEF010000312.1_pt1 | contig 56621 bp, 52 predicted proteins | sample 8952391 | NCBI WGS metagenome assembly JADHEF01 (sample SAMN16124439, study PRJNA663245) | bioreactor sludge metagenome | isolation source: sludge (nitrite) | place: India:Bengaluru | collected 2019-02-28 | reverse complement strand
TCGGCGCCGCCATGCCGGAAGAGCCGACCTGGCAGCAGATCAGCGAGTTCGCCGCGAAGATCCACGATCCGGCCAAGGGCATGTACGGCGTCTGCCTGCGTGGCAAGCCGGGCTGGGGCGACAACATGGCGCTCCTGTCGACGATGGTTAATACCTTCGGTGGTCAGTGGTTCGACATGAGCTGGAAACCCCAGCTTGAGACCAAGCCCTGGAATGATGCGATCACTTTCTACATTGACCTGATGAAGAAGTATGGTCCTCCGGGCGCGACGGCCAACAGCTTCAATGAGAACCTCGCGCTCTTCGTCGAAGGCAAGTGCGGCGTGTGGGTCGATGCGACGAGTGCGGGCGGTTCGGTCTCCGATCCGAAGTTCTCGAAGGTCGGCGACAAGGTCGCCTTCGCCAAGGCGCCGACGGCGGTGACGCCGAAGGGTGCGGGCTGGCTGTGGTCGTGGGCGCTGGCTATCCCGGGCGGCACGCAGAAGGAAGAAGCGGCACAGAAGTTCATCAACTGGGCAACGAGCAAGGACTACATCAAGCTCGTGGCGAAAGAGTCGGGCTGGATCATCGCGCCGACCGGCAACCGCAATTCGACGTATGACTATCCGGAGTACAAGGCCGTTTCGAAGTTCGGAGAAATGGAACGCAAGGCGATCCTGGCGGCCAACCCGACCGACCAGACACTGCCGAAGAGCCCGTATGTTGGCGTGCAGTTCGCGGCGATTCCCGAGTTCCAGTCGATCGGTATCGCGGTCGGTCAGCAGATCAGTGCTGCCCTCGCCGGCAAGTCATCGGTCGAGGACGCACTGAAGGCCGGGCAAGTCGCCGCCGATCGTGAAATGAAGAAGGCCGGTTACTACAAGTAACTGCAATGGGCCTGTCGTTAGGTTGATTTGTTCCTGACTCAATAACGATAAGCCCATCGATCGCGGAGCATGGCGGTGGAGGAAGACGTGCGGTTCCTGTGCATTCCCTTCCCCGCGATGCTCGGCGGTTGACTGGACAGTTTTTGCGAAATTTCTCAAATGTGGGTTTGGGGAAATAGCCTTTTCCTGCGAGCAGGAAGCTGTCTGGAAACGGACCGCCCTGCTTGCAGAACCTTTCTTTGGCGCGGGCCGCTCAATCCTGTTGCAGGCGCGTCAAAGCGGCAGCCATAGCGGCTTTACCCACCCTACCCGCATAAACTAGAATCCCTCGCGTTCAGCATCCCGGAACACGGTTGAGTATTTGAATCCGTGGCGCACCCAGCGCTGTAATCGGTGACACCGTCGCAAGGCATTGCCAGCCACTGGTCGATTTTGCAATTTTCGACCGGGAAGGCGCGACCGGTGGTTGACCCGTAAGCCAGAAGACCTGCTGATCGAGAACATTTAGGCGCCTGACGGTAAAGGGCTCCAACGGACGGACGTCCGTTGGAGCCCTTTTTTATTGTTCGTTGAAAAGGGGAAGCAATGAAAGCAGTCGTAGTCGAGCAAATCGGGAACTTCTCGATCCGGGAGATCGAGATTCCGAAGGTCTCGCCTGAGGAAGTGCTCGTTCACGTGCAGGTCACCGGCCTGTGCCGGACCGATCTGAAGATCGTGCGCGTCGGGCATCGTGATCTGGTGCTGCCGCGTGTGCCGGGCGAAGAAGTGGTCGGCGTGATCGAGGAAGTCGGCGCCGAGGTTTCGCGCTTTCGCACAGGACAGCGTGTTTACATCTACCCTGGAACGTCCTGCGGCACGTGCGATGCGTGCCGGCGCGGCGCCGGCAACCTGTGCGCGTCGATGCAAATCATGGGTTTCCACCGCAACGGCGGCTTTGCCGAGTACGTGTGTGCGCCGCAGGCGTCCCTGATTCCTATCCCGGACGGGTTGCCCGACGACGTGGCAATTCTCGCCGAGCCGCTCTCTTGCTGCCTCAATGCGCTCGAACGCGCAGCGCTGAAGCCCGGCGATTGCGTCGGCGTCTGGGGCGGCGGGCCGGCCGGTACGCTCATCCGGCGTGCTGCAATGGCCAAAGGCGCAACGGGCTGGACGGTCGAACCGCATGCCGGACGCCGCGCGCGCGTTGGCGGTTTCGAGGAAGCGCCGGCCGAAGGCTGCGACGTCGCGGTGGTCGCCGTCGGGGACGCGGCAGCTTATCAGCAGGCGATCAAGAGCCTGCGCCCGCGCGGCTGCCTCGTCCTGTTCTCCGGCCTCTCGCCGGCAACCGCCATTCAGCAGCTCGATCTCAACGCGATGCACTATCTCGAACAGCGTGTTGCCGGTGCCTACGGCTGCACCTTTGAACACGGTGAAGAGGCGATCCGTCTGCTGGCGAATGGCTCGGTCACCGTCGGCGACATGATTTCGCACCGCCTGCCGCTCGCCGAACTCGACCACGCGCTCGGCATCGTCGAGCGACGCGAAGGCATGAAGGTTCTGCTTTACCCATAACTGACAAACCAACGAGGAAGAAGCATGGATATCAAGGATTTTGGTGCGCACATCCAGCAGTTGATCGCCGGCCGCAATCTCGACGGCGACACGGCTTACGCAATGTTCTGCGACGTACTGAAGAACGCACAACCCGACCTGCAGCAAGGTGCGTTTCTCGCCGCGCTGGTCGCAAAGGGTGAAACGACCGACGAGTTGTACGCCGCGTGGCGCGCGATCGACGAGATCGACACCGTGCATGTAACGCCAAAGGTATCGACGCCGATCTGCGAGAACTCTGGCACCGGGATGGACGGCATGAACACGATCAACGTCAGCACCGCCGCCGCGATCGTCGCCGCGGCGGGCGGCGTCGCCATGGCGCGGCACGGCGCGCGCGCCCTCTCCTCGCGCTGCGGCACGGTCGATCTCGTCGAGGCGCTCGACATCGCCGTTGAGTGCGATGCCGATACGGTCGGCAAGAGCATCGAGAACGCCGGCATCGGCGTCTTCAACGGCATGAGCCCGAAGATCCACCCGGCGGCGCTCGGCCGCATCCTGAGCCAGATCCGCTTCGGCTCGACGCTCAATATCGCCGCCTCGCTCGCGCATCCGGCGCGTCCGGAGCTGGCGGTGCGCGGCGTCTATCACCCGGAGATGATCGGCAAGGTCGCGGAGCTGATGCAGCGCATCGGCTTCACGCGCGCGATGATCGTCTGCGGCGAGGATGCGCAGACCGGCCGCTTCATGGACGAATTCTCGCCGTGCGGCACCAACCATGTCGCGATCGTCACGCCAACGGAAATCAGCACGCATCGCATCGAACCGGAGGAAGCCGGCATCACTCGTTCGACGCTCGCTGACATCACCTGGAACGGCCCGCTCGCGCAGGAGCAGGCGCGCTTTCTGGCGATTCTCAAGGGTCAGGGCGAAAAAGCACTGGAGGATTTCGTCTGCCTTAATGCCGCCGCGATCTTCGTCGTCGCCAGCCGCACCGGCACGCTGCGTGAAGGCGTCGCCCATTCCCGCGAGATCCTCGCTTCCGGCGCCGCGCTCGAACGTCTCGCGCTGTGGCGGCAGCATCAGAGAAGTACCGAATAGCCACGCCCGAACGCTTTCATCATGGATGATCGTCGGGTTGCTCCTTGCATCAAAGCCGCCTACGATCAAGGAGCATTGGCATAGCCGCCGCCCGACCAACCCACCGTGCCCCGTCCATGATGAACAGCGTATCGATCGCACTTCTGGCCCGCATCGCCGGCCGCCTTGTTCTGACGTTCTGGTTCGCGGCATGCTCGGCGGCCCTCGCGGCCAATGCCATCACCTCGACCGTCCTCGGTACGACCACGAAGGAGGATGCACAGGCGAGCGAAAGCGTCGGCATCGACGAGTTGCGCGCGCAGCTCGAAGCCGAGAAGAAGGCAGTGGCGCTCATCGAAAGCTCGCCCAACCATGCGGGTGGCGCGCCCGCCATCGCCCGGGACGACGAACTGAACCAGCGGCGCTACTACGTCCTCGAACGCGTCCGCGCCATCGAATCGCAGATCCGCAGCCTGTCACGTCAGGTCGAACTGAGCCAGCAGCTCGAAAAGATGCGCGAGGCGGCAAACAACTGGACAGCGCTGGATCAGCCGCCGCCCTACCCGATCACGCTAGTCGACGAACTGGTGCGCGAGAAGATCGCGGCCGAATCCCAGGTGCAGTCCCACGAAACGCGACGCAATCTCCTCCGCGCCATGCGCGACACGATGAGCGGCTCGTTGAAGGATCTGTCGGTGACGGTCCGCCAGAAGGAGGAGGCATTGGCCAACGCCGACGCTACGCGGAAGGTTGAACTGGCCTGGCAGCTTGAACTCGACCGGCAGCGCGTGCGCATGAGCAGCGCCATTGTGAAGTCGCTGGAGGCGGCACAAAAGGTCAGCGAAATCGAACTGGCGACGGTTGAGCTGACGGCGTCGCTCGCCGCGCGCAAGGCCGAGGCGGCGGAGAGCGAATCCACGTTCACCGAAGCCGACTACAAGCGTGTGAAGGCTGCGCTTGATGACGAGAGCGCTGGCATCTCGCGCGAACTCTCACGTACCGTAGATGCCGAGACGGCCGCGGTGCATAAGCTGGAGCGGTCGATCGAAGCGCTCAACCAGCAACAGGCGCTGGTCGCGACCGAAGCCTTCGACGCGGGATCGGCGACTGACATCGAGCGATTGCAACATGCGGTGGCGCTGGCCGAGATCGAGGTGTCGGCGGCAAATGCCTCGCTCGACATTCTGCGCTTCATGCCTTCGGGTATCGAGATGAAGCGAGCCATCTGGGAAGAACGCTATCGCCTGCACGGCGAGCGAACGCCACAGGTCGTCGCCCAAACGCGCAAGAACCTCACCGACATAGGCGACAAGCTGTCGCTGCTCACCCAGATCGTCGATCGGCAGAAGAACGTGGTACGCGCCGACATGGCGGATCGCGCGCAACTGCTGATCACGGCGAGCGACGACAACAAGCGCGAACTGCTGAACCGCGCGCAGGACTTTGACTCGCGCCGTGAGGAGCGTCTGGGCAGCGTCGCGACATCGCTCGGCTCGACGCGATATCTGCTATCGCGCGCGACGACGGAACTCGGGAACGACGGCAAGGCGCACCAGTGGGGAAGCGGCATGAAGACCGCGTACTACACGACAACCACATTGCTGCAGGACGCTTGGAACTTCGAGCTGTTCGCCATCGAGGACTCGATCAACGTCGATGGAAAGAAGGTGAGCGGCTACACCAGCATCACCCTCGGCAAGGTGATGCGCGCGATCTTCCTCTTCGTCGGCGGCGTATTCCTCTCGCTCTGGCTCTCGCGGCTGGCCGAGTCGTTTTTCGTCCGGCGCTTCGGCTACGATCCGGCGCAGGCACGCATCCTGCGCAAGTGGATCAGCACCGCCGGGCTTGCCATCATCCTTGTCGCCGTGCTCATCTGGGTGCGCATCCCGCTCACCGTCTTCGCCTTCCTCGGCGGCGCCGTCGCCATCGGTCTCGGTTTCGGCATGCAGAACCTGCTCAAGAACCTGATCAGCGGCTTGATGCTGCTGTTCGAACGCCCGTTCCGCGCCGGCGATCTCGTCGAGGTCGGCCCGATCCGCGGCAACATCGTCGAGATCGGCATCCGCTCGTCGGTGATTCGCGACGGGAACGGCGTCGACACGCTGATCCCGAACAATACCTTCGTAGAACAAAGTGTCACCAACTGGACCTACGAGAGCGCCAAGGTACGCTTCTGTATCCGCGTCGGCGTCGGCTACGGTTCGCCGGTACGCGAAGTCGCGCAGATGCTCGCCGACTGCGTCGCGCGCCACGGCCTCGTGCTGAAAGACCCCGCGCCGGAGATCCTGTTCGAGAACTTCGGTGCCGATTCACTCGAATTCGGCGTCTACTACTGGCTGGAAATCGGCCCCACGGTATCCAATCGGCTCGTCTCTAGCGACCTGCGCTTCATCATCGAAAAGGTGCTGCGCGAGAACGACATCTCGATCTCCTACCCGCAGCGCGACGTGCACCTGGACGTCGCCGGCCCGCTGAAAGTGCAGATCGCCCGCGAGGAATGATCGTATCAAGGCGTCCTGAGCGCGTAGAGAAAGGCATCCACCTGCAAACCGTCCTCGCGCGTGACCGTGGCGACAACGCGCTCGTAGCCTTCACCCTCGAACTCATCGATGCGCGGCCAGTAATCGGCGAGTTGAGTCGAGGTAAACAGAAAGCCGCTGACCTCCTGCCCCGTCGCGTCGAGGACGAGCGCCGGAAAGCCAGCCGCCGCACCCCAGCCTTCCGGATACAGCATTCCCCTCACCATCGCGCGTTCCCAACGACCGTCGATGCCGTCGAGGACGTGCGCATTCACGCGCCCCGGCGCCAAGGTCCCATAGACGAATAGTCTTTGTGTCATTTCCAGTCCGATGCGTTTGAAGGAATGAACGTCCATGATGCACTTACCGAACATCGAGTGAAGTACGCGCCAGCCTATTATTTGAGCGCGAACCGTTTTCCCCTTCCGTTCATCAACCTACGGCACTTGTCCACTTCTTATCCACAGCTTTGTGTACGGGTTTTGTGGAATCCCTCAGTTCTGCGCCCCATTCCTTTAGAAAATGGATACTTTATTATTAACGGTAATGGAATAAATGTTTTACTTTTAATAAATATAAGTCACTCCTAGAATCTCCTCACACCAACTATTCAAGCATTCGAGCCAGCGAGATCGGCCATCGAGCACGATCCGTCATGAGACTACGAATGCACTCCATGCCGAAACGACGCCGAGAGGCGAACAGATTTCTTTTCGTTAATTGTCAGGAGCTGGAAATGTTGGAAAAAGCCGCAAGCAACACGAGCAAACTCGATGCGCTGATGGCGCGCGTCAAAAGGGCGCAGGCCGAATACGCGCTGTTTTCCCAGGAGCAGGTGGACCGCATCTTCCGCAGTGCGGCGCTCGCCGCGGCGGATGCCCGCATCCCGCTGGCGCGCATGGCGGTCGCCGAGACGGGCATGGGGATTCTGGAGGACAAGGTAATCAAGAATCACTTTGCCTCCGAGTACATCTACAACAAGTACAAGGACGAGCCGACCTGCGGCGTGCTGTCGGAGGACGACAATTTCGGCACGATCACCATCGCCGAACCAATCGGAATCCTCTGCGGCATCGTGCCGACGACCAACCCGACCTCGACCGCGATCTTCAAGGCACTGATCGCCTTGAAGACGCGCAACGGCATCGTCTTCTCACCGCATCCGCGCGCGAAGAAGGCCACCTGCCACGCGGCCAAACTGGTGCTCGACGCCGCCGTCGCCGCCGGCGCGCCGCGCGACATCATCGGCTGGATCGACGAGCCGACGGTCGAACTGTCGACCGAACTCATGCACCACCCGGACATCAACCTGATTCTAGCCACCGGCGGCCCCGGCATGGTGCGCGCCGCGTATTCGTCGGGCAAACCGGCGATCGGCGTCGGCGCCGGCAACACGCCGGCGGTGATTGACGAGACCGCCGACATCAAGCGCGCCGTCGCGTCGATCCTGATGTCTAAGACCTTCGACAACGGCGTCATCTGTGCTTCCGAGCAGTCGGTGATCGTCGTCGATGCGATTTACGAGACGGTGCGCGAGCGCTTCCGCAAGCACGGCGGCTTCATCCTGAACAAGAAGGAAACCGAAGCCGTGCGCAAGGTGCTGATGAAGAATGGCGCGCTGAACTCGGCCATCGTCGGCCAGTCGGCGCTCGCCATCGCCGAACTGGCCGGCGTCAAAGTGCCGCCGTTTACCAAAGTGCTGGTTGGCGAGGTATCCGACACGAGCACGGCCGAACCGTTCGCACACGAGAAGCTCTCGCCGACGCTGGCCATGTATCGCGCCAAGGATTTCCACGACGCCTGCGACATCGCTTCGGCGCTCGTCGCGATGGGTGGCATCGGCCACACCTCTGCGCTGTACACCGACCAGGATTCGCAGGGCGAGCGCATCTCGTACTTCGGCGCGCGCATGAAGACCGCGCGCATCTTGATCAATTCGCCCTCCTCGCACGGCGGCATCGGCGACCTCTACAACTTCAGTCTCGCTCCCTCGCTGACGCTGGGTTGCGGCTCCTGGGGCGGCAACTCGATCTCCGAGAACGTCGGCCCGAAGCACCTGATCAACAAGAAAGTCGTCGCCAAGAGGGCCGAGAACATGTTGTGGCACAAGCTCCCGAAATCGATCTACTTCCGCCGCGGCTGCCTGCCGATCGCGCTCGAAGACCTCGCCGGCAAGAAGCGTTGCCTGATCGTCACCGACCGCTACCTGTTCGAGAACGGCTACGTCGACGGCACGGTGGCGCTGCTCAAGAAGCAGGACATCGAAGTCGAGTGCTTCTACGAAGTCGCCGCCGACCCGACGCTCGCCGTCGTGCGCAAGGGGCTGGCGCTGGCCAACGCCTTCCAACCCGACGTCATTCTCGCCCTCGGCGGCGGCTCGCCGATGGACGCGGCGAAGATCATGTGGGTGATGTACGAGCACCCGGACGTGCACTTCGAGGACCTCGCGCTGCGCTTCATGGACATCCGCAAGCGGATCTACAAGTTCCCGAAACTGGGCGTCAAGGCGCAGTTGGTCGCTGTTCCCACGACCTCCGGTACCGGCTCCGAAGTCACACCCTTCGCCGTCGTCACCGACGAGACGACCGGCACAAAGTACCCGATCGCCGACTACGAGCTGACGCCGAGCATGGCCATCGTCGATGCGAATCTGGTGATGAACATGCCCAAGTCGCTGACCGCCTTCGGCGGCATCGACGCCGTAACGCACGCGCTCGAAGCCTACGCCTCGGTGATGGCCAACGAGTACGCTGACGGGCAGGCGCTGCAGGCGTTGAAGCTCCTGAAGGAACACCTGCCCTCCGCCTACCGCAACGGCGCCGCCGACCCACGCGCCCGCGAGCAGGTACACAACGCCGCGAGCATCGCCGGCATCGCCTTCGCCAACGCATTCCTCGGCGTCTGCCATTCGATGGCGCACAAGCTGGGTGCCGAGTTCCACTTGCCGCACGGTCTCGCCAACGCGCTGCTGATCTCGAACGTCATCCGCTACAACTCGGTCGATATCCCGACCAAGCAGACCGCGTTCAGCCAGTACGACCGGCCGCTCGGCGTCGTCCGCTACTCGCAGATCGCCAAGCACCTCGGGCTGGAAGCCAAGACGAACCACGAGCGCGTCGAAAAGCTCGTCGAGTGGGTCGATGAACTCAAGCGCGAGCTCGACATCCCCGCCTCGATCCAGGCCGCCGGGGTCAACGAGGCCGCCTTCCTCGCCGCCGTCGATCGCCTCGCCGAAGCCTCGTTCGACGACCAATGCACCGGTACCAACCCTCGCTTCCCGCTGATCAGCGAACTCAAGCAGCTCCTGCTCGACAGCTACTACGGCCGTGCCTACACCGAGGCCTATCTGCGCGAAGTGAAGGCGACCGAAGCGACAGACAAGAAAGTGGCTTAGTCCGCTTCAACGTTCGGCAAACGCCCTGTCGGGAAGTGCCGGCAGGGCGTCTTTTGCGAGAACAGCGAAAACGGGAACCACCCTTCTGATCAACGTCCTGCGGAACGCCACTCCACCCTCCTGCCCAATATTCGGGCAACAAACCTTTCTCCCTTCGATTCATCGACCTACGGCGCTTGTCCAGCTCTTATCCACAGGTTTGTGTACGGCTTTTGTGGACGATCCGAGAGCACAGACCGGCGGCGGACTGGTTCATTTCGCTGCAACGCTTCAGCCACGGCGCCTTATTGGCAGGCAACGTCGGCGACCTGATCCGTACTCCCCAAACACGGTTTGACCGGCGCGACGCCGCCGGGGATACTGCGCGGTTTTCCGCACTACCATCCGGCTTGAAGACCATGCGCATTATCAAAACGGCATCAATTGACGACAAATCAGGGGAGAACAAATGAACAACGAAAGATCGACACAAAACGAAGGCAACCTGCGACGAAAGCTGCGCACCCGCCACCTCACGATGATCGCCATCGGCGGCTCGATCGGCACCGGCCTGTTCGTCGCCTCCGGTGCATCCGTATCGCAAGCTGGCCCCGGCGGCGCGCTGGCGGCGTATGCGCTGATCGGCCTGATGGTCTATTTCCTGATGACCAGTCTCGGCGAAATGGCCGCCTACATGCCGGTCGCCGGCTCATTCTCGACCTACGGCGCGCGCTTCGTTGATCCGGCGTTCGGCTTCGCGATCGGCTGGAACTACTGGTACAACTGGGCGGTGACGATCGCCGTCGAACTCGCGGCGGCGAGCATCGTGATGAAGTTCTGGCTGCCCGATGTGCCCGGCGTACTCTGGTCCGGCGTCTTCCTGGCACTGATGTTCGCGCTCAACGCGATCTCGGTGAAGGGCTTCGGCGAAAGCGAATACTGGTTCGCGCTGATCAAGGTGGTCACCGTGATCGTCTTCATCATCACCGGCGTGTACATGATCTTCGGCCTGATGCACGGGCAGGAGGCGGTCGGCCTGAGCAACTTCACCTCGGGTGACGCACCCTTCGTCGGTGGCCTGCCGGCGATGATCGGTGTCGCCATGATTGCCGGTTTCTCATTCCAGGGCACCGAGTTGATCGGCATCGCCGCCGGCGAATCGGAGAATCCAGCGAGCAGCATCCCGCGCGCCGTCAAGCAGGTATTCTGGCGCATCCTGCTGTTCTATGTCTGCGCTATTCTGGTCATCGGCCTGCTGATTCCCTACACCGACCCGAACCTGCTCAAGGGCGACGTGACCGACATCGGTGTCAGCCCATTCACCCTCGTCTTCCAGAACGCCGGCATCGCCTTTGCCGCCAGCGTGATGAACACGGTGATCCTGACCGCCGTGCTCTCGGCCGGCAATTCGGGCATGTACGCCTCGACGCGGATGCTCTACGCGCTCGCCTGCGAGGGCAAGGCGCCGCGACTCTTCGCCCGCCTCACATCCAACGGCGTACCGCTCAACGCGCTCTACGCGACCACGCTGGTTGGCGCGCTTTGCTTTTTCACCTCGATCTTCGGCGACCAGACGGTTTACCTCTGGCTGCTCAACACCTCGGGCATGACCGGCTTCATCGCCTGGCTCGGCATCGCGATCTGCCACTACCGCTTCCGCAAGGCCTACGTCGCGCAGGGCCGTTCGCTCTCGGCTTTGCCATACCGCGCCATGCTGTTCCCGCTCGGGCCACTGTTCGCCTTCGCGCTCTGCCTGGCGATCACGCTCGGTCAGAACTACCAGGCGTTCATGGCCGACACGATCGACTGGTCGAGCGTCGCCGCGACCTACATCGGCATTCCGCTGTTCTTCGTCATCTGGTTCGGCTACCGCCTGAAGAACGGCACGCGCCTGCTCGCCTACGATGAAATCGACCTCGACAGCGACCGCGACACCGGAGGCGCAACGACCGTCATCGACGACGAAGACGACCTCGACGAGGACGGCGGTCTGGTTCCGCAACCGGCAAAATAAGCCGACGCAGCACGTGCCCTGCCCGGTTTTTGCGCAGGGCACGTTTCCCCAGTCCGCTCATGCACCTACGGTGTTTTTCCAGCGCTTATCCACAGGTTTGTCTACGGGTTTTGTGGAGTGTTTCAGGTTCTCTGGAAACAAGCGGACATGTCGCTGGATAGCGCTCGCGAGATCCCTAAGCCAATCGGCTTAACGTATCTGTCACACTTTCTTCATAAATTGCTCGCGAGATAGCGCTGCGTTGATCACCCGATCGGGCCGTTGTCGACTCATTCGATGAGGCCCATGATGAGTATCCGCGTGCGGATCGTTCTACTTCTCCTGCTCTCCTTCGTTGCCACCGCTGTCGTCGGCGGATTTGCCATCCGACAAGTCAGGCAAAGCACCGTCACCCTCCGCAATCTGACCGATCGCGTCGTCCCCAGCGCACTGGCCACCGCCGATCTGGTATCGGCAATCAAGGACGTGCAACTGACGACGATTGCCATGGTTTCCGCCGAGGACAAGTCGACAGCGGAACAGGCGGCGGCAAAGCTCAAGGAACTGAAGACCTCGATTCTGGCGGAGATCGAAAGCCAGTCGAAATCCGCCGAGAACGACGCACAACGCGGCCTGATCAGCCAGATCCAGGAAAGCCTGAAGAACTACTTCAAGTCCATCGACGACACGTCGAGGTTCATGCTGGCCGGGCAAAAAGACATGGCGACGGCGGTGCTCTACGCCAACGTCGCCGAATATCAGAAGGAACTCGGCACGATCGTCGACACGCTGCGCATCGAGAAGAATCGCGGCAAGGACGCGGCGATCGCGGATCTCGTCGCTTCGGCCGACCGCAACGGCGCGACGATCCTGATTGTCGCGGTCGCGATTCTCGCGGTTCAAGCCGGCGTCGGCGCCCTGCTCTACCGACGGATTCATCAGCCGCTCCGGCGCATTCTGGGTGAGGTGGCGACGATTCGCGCCAGCCTCAACCTCGCGCACCGGATTCCGCGACTCGGCGCGCCGGAGATCGACCGGGTGGCCGACGGTTTCAACGGTCTTCTCGACGAGTTCCAGGCGATCGTCCGCGGCGTTCAGGAAACCGGCCAGCAGGTTTCCGGCCGCGCCGAGGAGCTGGCAACCGCGTCGGGCGACCTGCTTGCCGCCATCGAGCAGCAAAACGAGGCCACCGCGCGCATGACGGCATCGGTGCAGGAAATGGCAACCGGAGTGGCGCATGTCTCGCAGTCGTCGGGCACCGCGCAGGATATCGCCCGAAGTTCGCTGGTCGAGGCGTCGGAAGGCGCCACGGCGATCGAGAAATCGGTCGAGGAAATGGTCGTCATCGTGCAGAGCGTCAAGACGACCTCCGACGCCATGGCGGCACTCAGCGAGCACACAGGTCAGATTGGCGGCATTGCGACGACGATCAAAGAGATCGCCGACCAGACCAACCTGCTGGCGCTCAATGCAGCGATCGAGGCGGCGCGGGCGGGCGAACAGGGACGCGGCTTCGCCGTCGTCGCCGACGAGGTGCGCAAGCTGGCGGAACGCACCACGCTGGCGACACACGAGATCACCGGAGAGATCCGCGCGGTGCAGCAGGAGGTCGAAGGGCTCGTCGTTGCGATGAAAGACGTGGCCGAACGTGCGCACCTCAACGCCGAGGAGGCGAGGCGGGCAGGCCGGTTCATCACGCAGATCCGAGACTCATCGACGCAGGTCGTTGAAGTGGCGGCCGACATGGTCGCCGCCCTGCGCAACCAGAACAGCGAAACCGAACAGTTTGCCGTGCAGCTTGAGCGGATATCGACGATGAGCGACACCAATTCCAGCAGCATGGGCGAGGCCAAGGAAGTCTCCGACGAACTCAAGCGCCTGTCGGCCGGCATGCATCAGCTGGTCGTGCGCTTTCAGGCTTAGTCGCGCTTCGATCAAGGCGCTGGCATGTCGTCCCACACAATGATCCATTCCGGCGATCAGCAGCAATCTCAAGCGACCGAAGCGAGGCGAGGAATCGGCGTGCGTCTGCGCGACTGCTGGGCACCTGCCTTGCTGATTGTGCTGGTCATTGCCGGTTGGCGGCTTTTCCTTGCGGAGGGCGCGAGCGAGCGGGCGATCGCCATCGAGGCGGCCGAAACGAATCAGCGGAACGTTGCGCTGGCGGTCGCCAATCACACCGCGCAGCTGATTGAGAGAATCCGCATGGTTGGCATCTTGCTGAGCGACGACGCCGGCGGCGACCTAAACGTCCGCGATGCCGTGCGCCGGACGCTGGCACAGGACACTGGAATCCTTCAGCTGATGCTGATCGAAGGCGACGGGACTTCGCTCCTTTCGACCCGGCGCGGAGCCGAGGATTGGCTGCTGGATTCGGCCAGAAAGAGCATCGCCACCCCGGACCGGAACGGCCGCGAGGTCGTCCCCCTGACGGTTCCGACCTCCGAACCGTCGGCCGTCGGCCGGCTACCCTTGCGCCACGCGCTCGATGGCGACCGCACGCTGCCGCAGCGATCCCTTGTCGCGCTGCTCGACCTGAGCAACTTCCCGTTCCTTTTCGGTGACATGGACCTTGGGGAAACCGGCGAAGTCGAGCTTGCCGACCGCAACGGTCAGGTTCTGCTGACGATCCGGCATCGCGCACTCGCCCTCAATGGTTCGATTGCCTCGACCGAGCGTTTTCGCCAGGCCACTTCACAGCACGAGCCCGACGCCGGCGCCTTGGTCGAAGTCGACGAAACCGGCGAAGCGCAGCACTTTGCCTACCGCCGCGTCGAAGGCAGTCCGCTGACCGTGTTCGTCGGCCGGGCGCGCTCGGAGATTCTCGCCACGGCACGAGCACATCAGCAGGAGCGGACCAACTGGCTGATGCTGCTGACGCTGATCGGATCGGGCCTGGCCATATCGCGCTTCCGGACCATCCGCAGGCAATGGCGGATGGCGACGGAACTGACTGTGGCGCAAGGCGCCAACGCGCAACTGCAGAAACAGGTCGAGTCCGAGCGCCAGTCGGTCTATCGGCTGGCCACCTACGACAAGTTGACCGGGCTGCCCAACCGGATGCTGTTCGCCGATCTCTCCAATCGCTACATCGGTCGGGCAAAGCGCACCAATACCCGGTTTGCCGTGATGTTCATCGACCTCGACCGCTTCAAGCCGATCAACGACACCTATGGCCATCTCGCCGGCGACAAGGTGCTGATCGAAATCGCCCGGCGCCTGCAGGCCTGCGTGCGCGAAGTCGACGTCATCTCGCGCCACGGCGGCGACGAGTTCGTCGCGCTGTTGTCCGACCTGCGCAGCCGCCAGGACGTCGCCAGCGTCGCCGGCAAGATCATCGAGAGTCTGAGCGAACCGATCGCCGGCATCGTCGACACCGATCTGGCGGTCACGCCAAGCATCGGCATCAGTTTCTTCCCCGACGACGCGCACCAGATCGACGAACTGGTGCGCCAGGCCGACACCGCGATGTACGCGGCCAAGGGCAAGGGACGCGCGACGTTCGCCTTCTCCGATCCCGAACTGAACCGGCGCATGGCGCTGAGCAACGAGATAATCGTCGCGCTGCCGACGGCACTCGCCGAAGGCGAGATCGAATTGCACTATCAACCGAAGGTCCGCCTCGACGACTTCAGCATCTGCGGGCTGGAAGCGCTCGCACGTTGGACGAATGCAAGAATGGGAAGCGTCTCGCCGGTCGACTTCATCCCGGCCGCCGAAAAGTCGGGGATCATCGTCGAAATCGGCGCCTACGTCATTCGCCACGCCTGCAAGCAGCTGGCGGCGTGGCGCGATGCCGGCCTGCCCGTCGTCCCGGTCGCCGTCAATGTTTCCTGGCTGCAACTGATGGAGTCGGATTTCTTCGACTTCATCGTCTGCACGCTGGCCGAGTTCAGGCTCCCGCCCGACTGGCTCGAACTTGAAATCACCGAGACCGGTCTGGTACAGGCGGAAGGCGCCTTGCTCGACACCTTGCACCGACTGCGGGCGCACGGTCTCCATCTGGCGATCGACGATTTCGGCACCGGCTACTCGGGTCTCAGCAAGCTGCGTGCGCTACCGGCACGCTACGTGAAGATCGACAAGTCCTTCATCCAGAACATCCGCACCGATACGCACGACGCGGCTATTGTCAGCAACACCGTCTCGCTGTCGCACAGCCTCGGACTGGTAGCGATCGCCGAAGGCGTGGAATCGGCAAAACAGGTCGCCCACCTGCGTGCAATCGGCTGCGACCAAGCGCAGGGCTACTTCTTCTCGCGCCCGTGCGACGCGGCATCCACAAGCGCGCTTCTTCGTGGAAGGCACATTGCCATCACGCTGGACGGCGGATGACGACACTCACGTCTCGCTGCTGCGCTCATGTTTCGCTGCTGAGCTGCTTCCGACTCGCCGTATCAGGGACTCTGCCCAGCATTTGAGCAGCGCACGTTTCCCGAGCCCGCTCATGGACCTACGGCGTTTGTTCAGTGCTTATCCACAGGTTTGTGTACGGGTTTTGTGGAGCGTTTTGCCGGAATGATTGGTGCTACTTCCGCAGCCACCACGCCATCCAGCGCGAGAGGCGCGGCATCACGAGGTAGCTCATGGCGACCGCGACCAGCGCGGTGAAGATCGCCGTCCTTACGAGAAATGGTAAAGGCGCCAACAGCGGCGCGACGAACCATAGCAATGCAGCAACGGTCGGGAAAATGCCGAGCCAGCTCACGACCGTCATACGCCAGCGAACCGGCGGCTTGGAGATAGGCAGTACGGTCGGTGCAAACCAGGCGTCGAGGCCGGTCAGCAGTCGATACTCGGGAGCACCTTCGGCGACCGGGCGCAATCGTTCGAGCCACGTTGCGCGCTCTTCGGAGGCGTTCCAGCGCTCAAGATCCTGCTCCGTGGCAAAGCGCTGCAGGATCTGGTACTCGCCGCCCGGTGCCTCCGGTGGAATCAGCTCGGCGGACAGGTAGCCGGGGAAACCCTTCGCCCGTTCGAACATGCCTGAAATCAACGCCTCGTAGGCGCGCTCGCACCCTGGTTTTGCCCGCCGCCGGACGACGCGAAACACCGTATCTTCGGCTTTCATTCTTATCTCCCTGCCCGGCGGCGTCGATGTCCGAGTCCGGCCTAACGGCCCAGATCGGCGGCACTTGTTCCGGCGATTCCCCAGTTGGTCTTCGGTACTTCCTGAATCACGACACGCACGTTCTCCTTCGGCGCGCTGAGCGCTTCGTGCAGCGCCTGGGTCACCTTCTCGATGACCGCGCGCTTCTGCTCGACGGTGCGGCCTTCCATGATGTAGATGTGGGCGAGCGGCATAGTTTTCTCCCTTCGGTTCAGATGAAACGGACGCTGGTGCTGCCCAGCGATTGGATACGCAGATTGACGTTATCACCCGCCTTGACCGCAACAGCCTCGGTGACGCCACCGGACAGAATCATCGTCCCGGCCGGGATTTCCTCGCCGCGCGCGCCGAGATGATTGGCGAGCATGGCGATGGCCGCCGCCGGATGGCCGAGCACGGCCGCGCCGGCACCAATACTGACGATCTCGCCGTTCTTCTCCATCACGACGCCGAGCGTGCGCAAGTCGAGCTCATCGACCGGCACCGCCTGTCCGCCAAGCACGAAGCGCGACGACGAGCAGTTATCGGCGATCACGCTCTTCAGGTCGAACTTGAAGTCGCGGTAGCGCGAATCAATGATCTCGATGCCGGGCATGACGAAGTCGGTCGCGGCGAGTACCGCGCCGATATGGGAGCCCGGCCCCTTGAGCGCGCGCTTCAGGACGAAGGCTATTTCCGGTTCGACCTTTGGGTGGATCAGTTCGGCTATCTTGATCTCGCCGCCATCCGGCACGCTGAAATAATCGACGAGGAACCCGAAGCACGGCGTGTCGACGCCCATCTGCTTCATTTTGGCGTGCGACGTCAGCCCCGCCTTCAGGCCGACGACGCGATTGCCGCGCGCCAGCTTGCGGCGCAGGATTTCGGCCTGGATCGCGTAGGCGTCGTCCCAATCCATGTCCGGGTGTTCGTCGGTGATCTTGACGACGTCGTGCGCCTGCAGCTCGGCGTTCTCCAGATGCTCGGCGAGCCGGGCTATCGTTGCTTGATCCAGTTTCATACCGTCAATCCTCTCTCGCGGGCCAATGTCATGGCCGTGTCTTCAATCATGTCTTCCTGGCCGCCGACCATGCCCTTGCGGCCGAGTTCGACGAGCAGTTCGCGCGCCGATACGCCGTATTTCTTTTCGGCGCGCTTGGCGAAAAGCAGGAAGCTCGAATAGACGCCAGCGTAGCCGAGCGTCAGCGCGTCGCGGTCGATGCGAATGGCGTGATCCATGATCGGCACGACGCGATCCTCCGCGACATCGCTGATCTTGAAGGTATCGACGCCGGTGACGATGCCCATGCGGTCGCAGACGGCGATGAACACTTCCATCGGCGTGTTGCCCGCGCCGGCGCCCAGCCCGGCCGACGCCGCGTCGATGCGGTTGGCGCCGGCTTCGATGGCGACGATCGAGTTGGCGACGCCCATCGCCATGTTGTGGTGGCCGTGGAAACCGAGTTCGGTTTCCGGCTTCAGCGCGCCGCGTACCGCTTCAAACCGCGCCCGCACGTCGTCGGGCAGCATGTAGCCGGCCGAATCGGTGATGTAGATGCAGTTAGCGCCGTAGCCTTCCATCAGCTTCGCCTGCTCGACGAGCTTCTGCGGCGACGCCATGTGCGCCATCATCAAAAAGCCGACGGTGTCCATCTCCAGCTTGCGCGCCATCGTAATGTGCTGCTCCGAAACGTCGGCTTCGGTGCAATGCGTGGCGACGCGAATCGTCGAAACGCCAAGCCCCTTCGCCATCTTCAGGTGATCGACGGTGCCGATGCCGGGCAGGAGCAGCGCCGAGACCTTGGCCTGCTTCATGCGAGGGATGACGGCGCCGAGGTATTCCTCGTCGCTGTGCGCCGGGAAGCCGTAGTTGACCGACGAGCCGCCGAGACCGTCGCCGTGCGTCACTTCGATCAGAGGAACACCCGCTTCGTCGAGGCCGGTGGCGATGTCGATCATCTGTTCGAGCGACATCAGGTGGCGCTTGGGGTGCATCCCGTCGCGCAGAGTCATGTCGTGTACGGTTATTTTTCTGCCGCGTAGATCCATGGTTTTCTCCTTACGCCGCTACGGCTTGAACGGGTTCGAGCTTGAGCGAACCGTTGAGGATTTCTTCGGCGAACATCTCGGCGGTGCGCGCTGCCGCGGCCGTCATGATGTCGAGGTTGCCGGCGTACTTCGGCAGGTAGTCGCCGAGGCCCATAACTTCGAGGAAAACCGAAACGCGATTGCCGTCGAACACCGGACCGTTCACCAGCCGGTAGCCGGGCACGTACTTCTGAACTTCCTTGATCATCGCGTGGATCGACGCGGTAATCGCCGCCTGATCGGGTGTATCCTCGGTGATGCAATGCACGGTGTCGCGCATGATCAGCGGCGGCTCGGCCGGGTTGATGATGATGATTGCCTTGCCCTTGGCCGCGCCGCCGACCTTCTCGACCGCACCGGCCGTGGTGCGCGTGAATTCGTCGATGTTCTTGCGCGTGCCGGGGCCGACGCTGCGCGACGACACCGTGGCGACGATCTCGCCGTACGTCACCTTCTGCACTTGAGAGACGGCGGCGACCATCGGGATCGTCGCCTGCCCGCCGCAGGTCACCATATTGACGTTCATCTCCTTGCGCCCGACGTGCGTCCTGAGATTGACCGGCGGCACGCAGTAGGGGCCGATGGCGGCCGGCGTCAGGTCGATCATCATCACGCCAAGTGCATTGAGCTTGCGGCTGTTCTCGGCGTGGACGTAGGCGGAGGTCGCGTCGAAAGCGATCTGGATGCCGTCTTCGAGCACGTGCGGCAGGAGGCCATCGACGCCCTCAGCGGTCGTCTTGAGGCCGAGTTCGCGGGCGCGCGCCAGCCCTTCGGAGGTCGGGTCGATGCCTACCATCCAAACCGGTTCGAGCACGGCGCTGCGGCGCAGCTTGTAGAGCAGATCGGTGCCGATATTGCCGGGGCCGATCAACGCGCATTTGATCTTTTGCGTCATGGGTTGGAGTCCTTGTTTGGAAACTAGACGAAACGCACCGAGCAACCGCCGATGCCGCCGATGGTGCAGCGCAGACTGTCGCCGGCCTTGACCGGAACCATCGCGCCGAGCGCGCCGGAGAGCACGATGTCGCCGGCATTGAGACCGATGCCGAGACGCCCGAGTGTGTTGGCGAGCCAGACCATCGCATTGACCGGCGAGGCCATCGTTGCGGCACCGGCGCCAGTAACGACGATCTCACCGTTCTTCTCGAGCACCATGCCGCACAGCGCCAGATCGACCTTTCTCGGATCGACGAGTTTGTCGCCGAGGACGAAGACACCACAGGAAGCGTTGTCGGCCACCGTGTCCTGGATCTTGATCTTCCAGTCCTGGATGCGCGAATCGACGATCTCGAAACAGGCCATCACGCCCTCGGTCGCGGCCAGGATGTCGGCCGCCGTGAGGCCCGGCCCCATCAGGTCCTTGTTCATCAGGAAGGCGATCTCGCCCTCGGCCTTGGGCTGGATCAGCGAGTCCATCGGGATGGACTCGCCTTCGTTGTACACCATGCCGTCGAGCAGGTAGCCGAAGTCGGGCTGGCCGACGCCGAGCATGTTCATCACCGCCTTGCTGGTGACGCCGATCTTCTTGCCGACGACTTTCTCACCCTTCTCGATGCGACGCGCCAGCATGCGCTGCTGGATGTGGTAGGCATCTTCGATGGTGATATCGAAGCCGCGCGAGGTGAGCGGGCTGACGGTTTTGCCGGCGGTAAGCGCTTCGTAAAGTTCGTCGCCGAGTTGGGTGATCTGTTGTTGGTCCATAGTCGCTTTCTCGATGGATTGAAATCAGTTCTCGGCTAGAAAATCGCCGGCCAGCCGGTTGAAACGCGCGGCGTGTTCGATCTGCACCCAATGCCCGCAGCGCCCGAAAATGTGCACCTGCGAGCGGCTGATCAGATGATTGAGACGCAAGGCGTTGTCAGGCGGAATCACCTGGTCGTCGCGGCCGTGAATGATCAGTGTGTCGTGCGGCAGCGCCATGATGTCGGCGTAGTCGCTGGCGAGTGCGTCGACCCAGCGCTGGCGCGGCGCGGGGAACATCGCGGCGAACGACTCCTGGAAACCGGGCTGGATGCTCGCCCGGTAGCGCAGCTCGGCCAGTTCGTCGGTCGCCAACGTGCGGTCGAAGGCAAAGAGATCGAGCAGGCCGCGCATGGTTTGCGGTGACGGCTCGTAACCCCACACGGCATCGAGCGCCGGTGTGATCTGGAACGGGATGCCGACGCTGCCCATCAGCACCAGCTTGCGTACGCGCTTTGGATGCCGGATCGCCAGCGCCAGCGCAATGGCGCCGCCGAAGGAATTGCCGACCACATCGGCCTGCTCGACGTTCAGCGCGTCAAGCACGCCGATCGCGTGTGCCACCCAGGCGTCGAGTCCGTACTGGATGCCTTCTGGCCGCTCGGTGTAGCCAAAGCCGACGAGGTCCGGCGCCAGCACGCGCGAGCGCTTGGCGAGTTCCGGAATCGTCAGTCGCCAGTTGGCCCACGCCGTGACACCGGGACCGGAGCCGTGAATCAGCAGCACCGTCGACGCGCCGGGCGTACCCTCGCCGGCGTCGTGGAGGTTGGTGCGTATGCCGGCGGCCAGGATGCTGCGGCCGATCTCGGGCGTGGAGGCTGTGTTCATCACCGGCTCAAAGCTTGATACAGATGTTCTTGAGCTCGGTATAGAACTCAAGCGAATGCACGCCGCCTTCGCGGCCGATGCCGGACTGCTTGGCGCCGCCGAACGGCGTGCGCAGGTCGCGCAGGAACCAGCTGTTGACCCAGACCAGGCCGACTTGCATACGCGAAGCGACCCGGTGCGCGCGCGTCACGTTGGTCGTGTAGATCGACGCGGCAAGACCGTATTCCGTCGCGTTGGCGCGCTTGATCACTTCCTCCTCGCTGTCGAACGGCATGACCAGCGTGCAGGGCCCGAAGATTTCTTCGCGCGCGATGGCCGCCTCGTCGCCGACGCCGGTCCAGATCGTCGGCTGAATCCACGCGCCGTTGGCCAGTTCGCCGGGCATCTCGGGGATGCCGCCGCCGGTAACGACCGTCGCGCCTTCGGCAACGGCCTTCCTGTAGTACGACAGGACCTTGTCGCGGTGCTCCTGGCTGACGAGCGGCCCCATATTGCTCGCGGGATCGTCCGGCACGCCGAGCTTCAGCCCTTCCGCGCCCTTCTTCAATGCCGCAACGAAGGTATCGAACAGCGGCCGTTCGACATAGACACGCTCGGTACCGAGACAGACCTGGCCGCAGTTGGAGAAGCACGAGCGCAACGTCGCTTCGATCGCCACGTCGAGATCGGCGTCGGCGAAGACGATGGCCGGATTCTTGCCGCCCATTTCCAGCGAGACCGGACGGCCGCCATCGGCCGCCGCTTTCATGATCGCCGCGCCGGTGCGCGTTTCGCCGGTGAAGGTGATGGCGTTGACGCCCTGGTTGGTCGTCAGGAATTCGCCGGCTGAGTTCGGGCCGAAACCATGCACGACGTTATAGACGCCCTTGGGCACACCGCAGGCGTTCATCACTTCGCCAAGCAGCGTCGCGGTCGACGGCGTCTCTTCCGAGGGCTTGACCACCACGGTATTGCCGCAGGCCAGTGCCGGACCGACCTTCCACGTCATCAGCAGCAACGGCAGATTCCACGGACAGACGACACCAACGACTCCGACTGGCCGGCGCACCGAATAGTTGAGCGCGCCGCGCCCATCCGGCGTCGCCATCTCGAAGGCTTCGGTTGGTGCGTTCTTGATGACGTCGGCGAAGATCTTGAAATTGGCCGCGCCGCGCGGGATGTCGATATGGCTGGCGAGGCTCTTCGGCTTGCCGGTATCGGCGCATTCGGCGGCGAGGAACTCGTCGAAGCGGCGCGTGATCTCGTCGGCGACCTTGTTCAGGAGGTCGGTGCGCTCATTCACCGTCATCCGGCCCCACGGCCCGTCGAGTGCTGCGCGCGCTGCCGAGACGGCCGCATCGACCTCGGCCTTTCCAGCTTCATGCACCATGCCGATGATCGAGTTATCGACCGGCGTGCGCTTCTCGAACTGCCTGGCCGTCGCGACGAACTCGCCGTTGATGAAGTTCAGGATTTGTTTCATTGCCTTGCTTCCTTTGTTGTTCACTGCCTGGTCATTCAGGGCCGCGAAAACTGCTGATAGTCCAACCACCGTTCGTGGTGAGCCTGTCGAACCATGAACAGGCGCACTGTCTGGTCATCCCGCCCTTCGACAGGCTCAGGGCGAACGGTGGTGGAGGACTATCTGTCATAGTCACCACCACTAGAGGGTCAACGCATTCCAATCGCCGCCAGTCCGGCCCGCGCGCATTCCTCGTCTTCGGCCTCAGAGGCACCCGAGACGCCGATGCCGCCGATCCACTCTCCCTGCCCAATTGGCAACCCGCCACCGAAAACAATCAGCCGGGGCCTGGCCGAAAAACCGAACTTCATTCCCTCGTCGTGCCCGATCGCCGGCATCCAATCCTTGGTCGGAAAGCCAAAGCTCGCCGCCGTGTAGGCCTTGTCGATGGCAATCTCGATCGAATGAATGAAGGCACCGGGCATGCGCAGGAAGGCCATCAGATTGCCGCCCCGATCGACGACGGCGGCATTGATCTTCCAGCCGTGGGCTTCGGCGTGGGCGACGGCAGCCTGCACCGCCGTCGCCGCCGCCTCGGCCGAAATCCCCGGCATCTGGACGGCGACTTGCATCAGGTCACCACGCTCAGGAAGGCGTCGTTGAGCTTGCGGTCGTGGTAGAAGATCGCCGCGCCCACTTCATCCCAGGTCCAGGTCACCGGATGCATGTCGGGGTAGAAGTCGTAGCCGCCGCAGAAGGTTTCGAGACGGTTGCCGGACGGATCGAAGAAGTAGATCGTGGTGCCGCGCGTGATGCCGTGACGCGTCGGGCCGATGTCGATCGAGACGCGGTTCATCGACATGATGTCGGCCGCGCGCAGGACCTGTTCCCAGGTATCGAGCTTGAACGAGACGTGATGCATCTTGTCGTCCTCGCCGTGGCGCACCATCGCGATGTCGTGTGCCTTGGCCGAGGCGGTCAGCCAGGTCGCCAGGTCGGTTTCGCCGTCTTCGAGCTTGACGCGCTCGACCAGCGTGAAGCCGAGCACTTTCTCGAACAGCGCGCGGTTGCCGTCGATATCGCCACCGTAGATCAGGCAGTGATCCATGCGCGACGGGCCGATGCCCTTCAGGTCGGGAACCCACGGCGCCGGGTTGGTGTAGGGCTGGCCGTTGCCGACATCGGTCTTCTCGGCATAGAGCTCGATGGTGTGGCCGGTCGGAATCTTGAAGCGCACGCGCTCGCCGGTTTCCAGCATTTCGCCGGCCGGGATGCGCTCGGTCTTCACGCCATACGCTTTCAGATCGGCGTCGAGTTTTTCCAGCGTCGCCTTGTCGAGCACCTTGAAGGCGAAGAAATCCATGCCGGCGCGATCCGCCTGGCGCAGCACGACGCTGTTGTGGTCGCGCTCGTCCCACGCCTTGAAGTATACGCGGCCCTGGCTGTCGCGACCTGTCTCGATCAGGCCAAGTACGTTGGTGTAGAACTCAACACTCTCTTCCATGTCCAGCACGCGAATCTGCGCATGCCCCGGACGCAAAACCCCTGTCATCGCCATTGTCTTTTCCTCTCCAAAACCCGTTCAGTGGATAAAAGCTGCTGACTGCGCTTTCGAACCTATTTCCAAACTGTTTTCCAAACCGTGTTCATCTCGCCGGTTTTGTTATCGTGGGCACAACGATATTCTTGACGTTTATCGATGTCAATACATTTTCTCGAGATTTTTTAAAATAACAAACAACTTAATGTGTCGGGTAGAATCCGCTGACATTGAGTAACCAGACCACAGTGGCCAGCCATGTCGAATCGCACACAACAAACGAATCTGGAACCCAAGACCCTCGTCGAATCGGCGTATCGCAGCCTGCACAGGGACATCATCGAAGGCACCCTGCCACCGGGTGCGAAACTCCGCGTCGAGCACCTCAAGGACAACTACGGCGTCGGCGCCGGTACGTTGCGCGAGGCGCTCTCGCTGCTGATTTCGGATTCGCTGGTGGTCAATCAGGGGCAGCGCGGCTTCCGCGTCGCGCCGGTGTCGCTGGAGGATTTTGAAGACATCACCAACATGCGCGTGATGCTGGAAAGTGAGGCTTTGCGCCAGGCGATCGCGCTCGGTGACGAGGTATGGGAAGGCGACTTGCTCGCCGCCTTCCACCTGCTTTCAAAAGCAGAGGAACGCCTCGCCGACACGGAGGGCCGCGACGAATGGGAAGAACGCAACCGCATCTTCCACGAAGTCCTGATCGCCGCCTGCCCGTCGCGCTGGATCAAGCACTTCATCAGCATCCTCTACCACCAGGCCGAACGCTACCGCCGCCTCTCGCTATCCCTCCACCCGATCCCGCGCGACGTTCACGCAGAACACCAGGGCATCTTCGACGCGACGATGGCGCGCGATGCGGAGAAGGCGACCGCCGTGCTCACCGAGCACATCGTGTCGACGTTCAGGTCGTTGAAGGCGCTGCCGGAGATGGGGGAAGAAGGGTAGGTTCGGAGAAGGAACGGCGCAATGCGCTGCGCTTATTGCGCCCTACAGAATCTACCGTCGCCGTAGGACGCAATAACCGAAGGGCATTGCACCGACACCCGCCCCCTCGATACTTCCCATGCCCAACTACCGACGCGCCTGGCAACCGGGCGGAACCTATTTCTTCACGGTGGGGCTGTTGCAACGGCAAGGCAACGATCTGCTCACGCGCCACATCGACCTCTTGCGCGAGTGCGTACGCGCGGTGCGCGCCGGCCATCCCTTCCACATTCATGCCTGGGTGGTACTGCCCGACCATCTCCATTGCGTCATCGAACTGCCGCCCGGCGACGCCGATTTCGCAACGCGCTGGCGGCTGATCAAGATGGCGTTCTCCAAGGCGCTGCCGCACGGCGAGGAGCGCTCGAACTCGCGCATTCGCCGCGGCGAACGCGGAATCTGGCAGCGACGCTTCTGGGAGCACCTGATACGGGACGAAGCGGATTCTCACGCGCACATGGACTACGTACATATCAACCCTTTGAAGCACGGGTTGGTCGAGCGGGTGGTCGATTGGCCTTACTCGACATTCCATGCGCTCGTCGCCGAGGGGCTCTATGCTTGGGATTGGGGTGGTTGATCGTTTTGGCGGATTTTTGGTGAGCATTGGTGCAATGCTCTTCGGTTATTGCACCCTACGCGTTGTCGGCGAAGAACGGGTGTAGGGCGCAATAACCAACGGGCATTGCGCCGATCTCGCCGACGACCGCCACCACCGCTCCAAACCTCACCGCGTCTCGCCCGCAGCCGGCGGGACGTAATCCGGCACCCTGTTCTTCACCGCCGGCTGTGCCATCAGGTAGGCGTAGATCGCCCGCAGATCCCTCTCCGGCAGGCCGGACAGTCCTTGCCATGGCATGGGCGGCAAGATGGGGCGGGCGACGCCGATGTGTTTTCCGGTGCGCATCGCCTCGATGAAATCCTTTGCCGTCCAGGCGCCCATACCCGTTTCGCGGTCGGGCGTCAGATTCGCCGAATACGTGGTGCCCCACGGGCCGACAAAGGCCGTGCCGGTGGCCGCGCCGGCCCAGTTCCATTCCTTGCTCAACGCCGGGGGCGGCGGAAGCACGACGCCTTCGGGATGGCCCGACATCCCACGGCTCATATCCTTTTCCGGTCCGTTGGGTCCCATCTTGAACGGCGTGTGGCAGTCAGCGCAGCCGCCGACGGCAACCAGTTGCCCGCCGCGCTTGATCGCGTCGGAGTTGCCTTTATCGGCAAAGGCGGCCGGTGCGAGCGCGAGCAGGGTGAGTGTGGTGATGGCGAAAGAGGTCTGTCTGATCGTGGTATTCATGGTGGCTTCTCCTGTCGTTGGACGATGAGCCAAGTCTAGGGCGCAGGAGAACTGCGGCAAGACGGCGGAACGCCGCTTACGATTCTTTTAAGAAGCCGTGAATGAAGATTTAAGAAATGCCGCCGGCAAGCGAGAAAATCAGCCCTTCACGAGCTGCAGCGGGCGATCGACCGCAAGCGAAAAACAACCACGGCCCGTCTTGCAAAGGTGAATGCCGGTCGCGCGTTCGTCCAGCCGCCGCTGCAGCAGCACGAGGCGCGCTTCCAGGTTGTCGCTCACGTCCGGGAGGCGGATGCGCGAGTCGACACGCAGCCCCTTGTTGGTGAAGTTGGTCCGCTTCCGTTCGACAAAGTCGGTCAGCACGGCCCACAGAATCGCGCCGGCGACGCCCTTGATCAGATAGTCGTCATCGAAAAAGATACTGTCGGTCGCCGCGAAGTGGCGCACGGTCAGCGGCGGCCCGGCGACGATCGCCGGTGGAGCGTCAGGCACCGAATCCTCCGCGTCATCCTCTTCGGAACACTGGTGATGCTGGATGGCCAGCCCAAGCTGGGCCGCAAAGGCCACGAGCGCATCCTCGTCGTCGTAGCCGAAGTGCAGGTCCGCGACGCTTTCGACGTAGAGCACGCCGATCAGACGGTCGAACGCCGTGATCGGCACGGCCAACTGACTGCTCGCATTGGGCAACCCCGGCAGCGGTATCGCGGTTTCGAGATCGCAAGCCTGCCCGTTGGCGGCAAGGCTCTCGCGTACCGTGCGGCCATAGGCGTATTCGCCGGTCGTGAAACCGATGCGGATCGGCGTGCGTTCGCGCGCGCAGATGCCGATGACGCCCTCGCCGACCAGGATCTCCGAACCAATGCCGGATTCCGGGTAGCCGCGACTCGCCAAGGTGTACAGCCGGCCGCGCCCCTCGTCGTGCATGAGCAGCATGACCTGAGCGATACCGAACTCGTGGCAGATCGAATCGAGTGCGGTCTCCAGCAGGCACGCCAGGTTGCCGCAGCCGGCCAGCCGCTGCGACGCGCGGCGCAAGGCGGTGAGGAGATTGATCGGCGGCGTTGGCGGCGCGACCGACGGACCCGGCACGGGCTCGATGCTGAGCACTTTGTAAATGTCGGACCCAAGCAGGCGGAAGATGCCGCTCATGCCGGTGTGCGAGGCGATGCCGGCCAGCTTGGCCTTCATCTGCTCGAACAGCGGCCCGGCCGTCTCGGTGCGCAGGTAGCGCAAGTTCAGGCGGTACTGGCTGCCGGTCAGATGGCTGCTCAGCAACAGGCAGACCTTCGAGCCGGCCAGGATGTTCTCGCGCGTGCGATTGAAGAACTGGTACGACAGCGCGACATGGTCGTTGTCGATGAACTGCACCTGCGACAGGAAGGCCAGGTTCGGCATCCCCTCCGCATCGCACGTCGCGATGTGGCCCGGAATAATCCCTTCAAGGCACTCACGGATGGTTTCGATGCGGACGCTCACGACCACCCCTTGAGCGGCGCGCCGGCATTTGGCCCCGGCGTCTGCGAAAACGCTGCACAGGGCGTGTAGACAACGGTCACGAGGTCATCCACCGCAAACGAAAACAGGCAGCGCACCACCTCCTCCGGGAGACCGGCCGGCGTGACTTCGGCCACGAGATCCCGTACGTGCGCTTCGACAATGGGCAGATCGTCCGGATCGAAGGCCAGCACCTGCGCATCGACACCTTTCAACTGCAAGGTGCGGTTGGTGCTCGGCAGGGTGAACACGTTGGCCACCTTGCCGCTGCGACGAATCCCCGCCAGCAGGTCGGCCGACTGGGCGCGCCGGACGAAGATGCCGAGCTTTTGCCCGCCGTCGATCACCTTGCAGCCCATGCCCCGGCTCATGCTTGGCATGCGGTTCGGTCCGCACGCCGCCAGGCTGATGCTGACGCCGGTCTGGATAAAGGCACAGTTGTCGCTATCGAGCATGATGAATGGAAGTGGATGATCCGATTATCGAAATGCGAGGAAACGCATCTGTTGGCCCTATGACCACCGGTTGAGACATGCAAACCTGTCAGAAGTGCAGAAAGCACCCGTTTCTATCTCGCCACAGAACGCTGCACTCACCCCGGAAAAGAGAAATTCATCATGCAAACAAGGCGTTACCGGATTCGTCTGCAAGACAGCGGTCTTTACGATTCTTTTATGAATTTCTTAGCCGATTCTTAGCAGCACGGATCAGCGGCGATTCCTAGACTTTGCTCACGGTCAATTCGCACCGCAGTCACTGAGTCAAAGGAACCCAAGGATGAACATCGACACCATCGGAATGCAGAAAATCATCGAGACCACCGGCATCGGCCGCCCGCACCTCTACACCGGCATTCACAAGGCGTTGCGGAAGTACATGTCGGCGGTGCTGACTTCGGTCGGGCAGCTCGACGCCGACGACGATCGTCAATGCCACGAAGTCATGGCCGACGTCCAGCAGCTTCTGGATGTCCTGCACGGCCATGTGGAAACCGAGAACACCATGGTTCACCCCGCGATCGAAGCGCGCTATCCAGGCGCACTGGCCGGCATCACCGCCGAGCACGCGGGCCATGAAGTCGCCATCGAGCAACTGCGCCACTACGCACGGACCTTGCTGACAACCTCCGGCACCGACCGTGGCGCATTCGCCCTCTTCCTGTATCGCGAGATGTCCAGCTTCGTCGCCGAAAACCTCGAGCACATGCTGCGCGAGGAAACGCAGAACCAGCACCTGCTCTGGGCCGCGTACTCCGACGCCGAACTACTGGCAATCGAGAAAGCGATCCACGCCTCCCTGCCGCCCGAGAAGATGGCCGTGCTGCTGCCCTGGATCGTCTCGGCCGTCTCGGTCGAAGAACGCCTTGCGATGTACCAAGGGATGCGCCAGACCGCGCCGTCCTTCGTGTTTGAAAATGCGCTCTCGGTTGCACGCTCGTGTTTGCCGGCCCGCGCGTGGGCCAAGCTGAGTACGGCGCTTGAGGTTGAGCGTTGAACGGCTGACTTGTTTTACTGGTTGGGTTGGTGCAATGCGCTGCGCTTATTGCACCCTACGTGATGTCGGCAAAGACGGAACGTAGGGTGCCAATAACCGAAGGGCATTGCACCGACTGCCTACGAAGAAGCCCCTACCTCGCCCGCCAAATTTGTCCGCATCGAATTCACGGCCTCGACCGCATCCCGGCCTAGGAAGATCCTTACGTCCGAATTGGCACGCGGCGCTCTTGCCGGAACAAGGCTAGCATCGAGCCGCGTGCGCGTCATCAAGGCGCGGGCGGCGTTTGCGAAGCCGGGTTGATATTCGATGACCGTCTCGGCGAGCTTGAACGAAGTGTGATTGGTAATCCGGCTTACCACGATGTTGTCGCTGCGCAGCAACGCGCTGAATTTCTTGGCGAATCCTGTGACGCCGTTAGCGTTTGTCACCTCGAAATCGACCTCGGCAAGATCGACCGCCAAACCCTGGCCGATCACTGGGCTCGCTGCCGGAGAGTCCACCGCGGGCGGTGCGACGAGTGCCATCGGTGCGGGTACGGGCTCGTGAGCCACCGCAGCCGGTGCAGCTACCGTTGCCGGTTCCAGCTTGGCCGTAACATCCGGCGCCGACAGGTTCACGACCTCGCGGCCAGTGGAGACGAGGACGAATTTCCCGTCATCGAGGCTCTCATCACTCTTTCCTTCCGCACTCGCCGGCGAAGCCTCGTGTGCTTCCGAACTCACCGCGACCTGCACGACCGCCTCCGGGCGCTGTGCGACGACGATGCTGACACCACCGCTTTCCTGCGCGACGACAGCCTCAACGGTCGGTTCTGTGGCCACAGAGGGACTTGCTTCCACGCTCGCCGCCGGCACTTCCTGCGCCGGCGTAGCGGAAGCCACGGCCATGACCGGCTCCTTCGGTTCCGGGTTTTCGATCGCTGCTGGTTCCGTTTGCGCCGCAAGCGATGGCGGTAATGTCGAAAGTTGCTTCGCCTTTGCCGCGTCGGCGAGCGTCGTATTGGGGTTGGGCTGCGCCTTGGCAATAAGCTCGACATTGGCCCAGCCGCGCTTCATCTTGGGATCAAGCGCCAAACCGCGCCGTACGGCTTGGTACGCCTCGTCGTAACGACCCTGCAGGAAGTACGCGTATCCACGATTGTTCTGCACGTACGCCGATTTCGGATCGATGCCGGCCGCCAGTTCAAATTGCTGGATCGCCCGTTCGAGATCGCCGCGTTCGGCGTACAGACTGCCCAGCGCGTTGTACGAGTCGACGCGACCGCCGTCGAGCGCAATGGCCTTGATGTACGCCATTTCCGCCTTCTCGTATCGCTTCTGCCCATGATAGAAGCGCGCCAGCTGGTAGTACGACTGGGCGTCAGGCGCGCCGTGGCGTACCGTCGTATCGGGTTTAATCTTGTACCCGGCCAGTCCTGACTTGTCGGTCGTGGCACAGCCGGTGCCGAACACCGCTATCAGTGCAATAACGAGCAGACGCAGTTTCATGGTGTCCCCTTTCAGCACTTTGGCGCGCGTTCCGTCGGAGGGTCTAGCCGCCACCGGCCATTGTCGGCAGCAGTACGCGATAGATTTGGATGACAGCCGGGCCGAGCAGCACGAGCATCAGCGACGGGAAGATGCAGAAGATCAGCGGAAAAAGCAGTTTCAGCGCGATCTTCGCCGCCGCCTCTTCGGCGCGCTGGCGGCGTTTGGTGCGCAGCATTTCCGAGTGGATGCGCAAGGCTGCCGCGACGCTGGTCCCAAAGCGTTCGGCCTGGACGATCATGGCGACCCAAGCTTCGACTTCGTCCACACCCGTCCTTATGGCGAGGTTGCGCAAAGCGCGGTCGCGGTGACCGCCGGCGCGCAACTCAAGGCCGACCATGCTGAGCTCGTCGCTCAACACCTCGCTCTTGTAGCGGATATCACCGGCAACGCGATCGATCGCTGCTTCGACGCCGAGACCGGCCTCGACGCAGACGGTCATCAGATCGAGCGCATCCGGGAAGTTTTCGAAAATCTCACGCTGGCGGACCATCACCAGATGCGACAGCACCGCGTTCGGCAGGTAGTAGCCGATCGTTGCCACGATCAGCAGCACGAACAGCATGCTGTTGAGCGTGATCGTCGAACCTGAGAAGACGAAGTACAGATAGAAAAGCCCGGGCAGGCCAAGGGCAAGAATCGTCTTCGCGCCAAAGTAAAAGAGCGGCGCGGACGCACCGCGAATGCCCGCGTTCATAAAGCGTGTGCGGATACCCGACTCTTCCCATCCCTCCTCAGGGATCGAAAGCTTGCCGAAGCGCTTGGTCAGCCGCGCGGCGTAGTCGACCCACTGAACCGGGACGGCATGGCTGCCGCCCTGCGGTTTCGGCGAAAACTCACGCAAGCGCTCCTGTGCGGCGGTCGGTCGGAAATAGGTGACGGCAAAGGTCACGCCCGCAAAAACCGCCAGGAATACGAGAGCCAGGAAGGCAATCTGCAGTAAGTTCATTTCCGTCACTCACTCATTCGTGTATCGAACGTCCGTCTCAGACGCGGATCTTGATGATCTTGCGCATCCACAAGACGCCGAGGACCATCATGGCTAGCGCGGCGTAAACCATCTTCAAGCCGACAGGGTCGCTCCACAGCACTGCCATAAACTTCGGATTGATGATGTTGATCAAGAGCGCAGTTACAAACGGCAATGCCAAGAGGATCCATGCCGACAGTTTTCCTTCTGCCGAGAGCGTACGAATTTCGCCCATCAACTTGATGCGGGCGCGCACGATCGTACTGATGTTATCGAGCAGTTCGGCAAGGTTGCCCCCGGTCTCGCGTTGAATCAGCAGAGCGACGACGAAGTACTGCAGGTCCGTGCTGGGTACGCGCTCAAGCAAATTAAGCAAGGCATCCTCCAGCTTCACGCCATAGTTTATTTCGTCAAACAGGATGCGGAATTCAACGGCCACCGGCCCGGTCATCTCTTCGCCGACCATCTTCAGCGCATTCGGAAAAGCGTGCCCGGCGCGCATCGCACGCCCCATCAGGTCGATGGCATCGGGCAACTGGTTCTCCAGCCGTTCCTTCCGTTTGGTACGCGCACGCAGGACATAGAGCAACGGTAGCGAGGCGAGAATGCCGCCAAAGAGAAGCCCCATCACCAGTCCGCGCCCGGTATAGATCGGTACGAGCGCCCCGGTGCCGCCCAAGAGCACCGTCAGCAGCAGCATGTCACCGACCGTCATCGACAGTCCGGACTGGAGAATCATCTGGTCGAGGGTATGAATGTGCGGAAACGCCATCAGCAGTCGCTGCATCCGTTCCGATCGACTCAGGACCCGCTGCTTGAGGATAATCACCTGTTCAGCGCTGTGTGCTCCTGCCGACGCCGCACGCAACCGCCGCGCCATGCGCCTCGCCTCGGGGCCGCGCGTGGCGTTCCACCACATGAAGAGGCCCTCAATGCCGAGTGCGACGGCGACGAAGACGGCAACGACGAACAACAGGAAGATCGAATCAAACATTTCCGGCTCCTGGTGCTATTTAAATGTAACTGACGTCCCATCTACCGTTCGTGGTGAGCTTGTCGAACCATGAACGGGCCCGAAGCAAGAGCATCCCGCCCTTCGACAGGCTCAGGGCGAACGGTAGTAGAAAACTGCCAGTCACGTTCACGAGACTCGATAAAACTCCCCGCAATTCACTACTCGTAACGCCGCAACGGATCGAACAACGAATCGGAGAGCGGCAGCCCATACGCGCGAATGCGCTCGGAAAATCGTGGCCGGATACCCGTCGCCGCGAAGAACCCTTGCACCGCGCCAGCCTCGCCGACCCCCGTCTGGCGGAAGCTGAAGATCTCCTGCATGGTGATGATGTCGCCTTCCATGCCGGTGACTTCCTGCAGGCTGACAACCTTGCGCTTGCCGTCCGTCAGCCGCGCCACCTGCACAACGACGTTGATCGCCGAAGCGATCTGCGAGCGCATCACTTTCGGTTGCGAGGCAACACCGGCCATGCCCAGCATGTTCTCCAAGCGGGTCAGGGCGTCGCGCGGCGAGTTGGCGTGGATGGTGCCCATCGAACCCTCGTGTCCGGTATTCATCGCCTGTAGCATGTCCAGCGCCTCGGCACCACGCACCTCGCCGAGGATGATGCGGTCCGGGCGCATGCGCAGCGCGTTGCGCACAAGCGCGCGCTGAGTCACTTCCCCCCGCCCTTCGATGTTGGCCGGTCGCGTTTCAAGACGGACGACGTGCGGCTGCTGCAGTTGCAGTTCGGCCGCGTCCTCGATGGTGATGATGCGCTCCTGCGCCGGAATGAAGCTCGACAGGATGTTGAGCAGCGTCGTCTTGCCGCTGCCGGTACCGCCGGAAATCAGGATGTTGAGCTTGGCCTGCGTCAGCGACGAGAGCAACTCGGCCATATCGGGCACAAGCGTATTGAATTCGAGCAGATTGTCGATGGTCAGCGGTATGACGGCGAAACGGCGTATCGACAGCACCGGACCGTCAAGCGCCAGCGGCGGAATGATGGCATTGACGCGCGAGCCATCGGGCAGGCGCGCGTCGACCATCGGACTCGACTCGTCGATGCGCCGCCCGACGCGCGAAACGATCTTGTCGATGATCTTCAACAGGTGCTCGTCATCGCTAAAGCTGACGTCCGTCTGTTCGATCACGCCGCGCCGCTCGACGTAAATCTGCTGCGAGTTATTCACCAGGATGTCCGAGATCGTCGGATCGGCGAGCAAGGGCTCTAGAGGCCCCAGCCCGAGCATCTCGTACTGGATATCGCGTACGAGATTCCGCCGCTCCTGTTCGTTGACGACAACGTTCTCTTCCTGGAGCAGCGTTTCGACCAGGCCACGCAATTCGTCGCTCAGGTTCTCAGGCGTCAGGCTCTCCATCGCCTCCAGATCGATGCGCTTCAAGAGCGCCATGTGCATGTGGCTCTTGAGTTCCTGATAGGCGCGGGTGTTGCGCAAAGCCGGCCGGTGCATCCCCTCCAGATTGGGCGACACCGGCGTTCCGCCGCCCAGTGCCTCAAGTCTCTCTCGCAGTGTCACGTCAATCTCTCCTGTGCAGCTTCAGTTCTTGTCAGTTCTTGCGCGAAAACACGCGGGAAAGCCAGCCGCCGGTCGCCTGCGTATCCTCAGGGACGAACTCACGCCCGATCTCAATCAGGCACTTGCTGATCGGATCGTTGCGGTTGGCCTTGGCGATCGGAATCCCGAGATTGACCGACGCCGCCGCCGCCTGATAACTGTTTGGCACCACGTAGGCCACCTTCGCATCGATCGCCCGCTCCAGATCGAGCAGGTTGAACTCGCCGCCCTTTTCGTGCCGATTCACGATCACCTTGATCTTCGAGCGCGGATAGTCGAGCGAACGGAAAACGCCGAGCAGCCGCTTGCCATCGCGGACGAAAGGCAGCGTCAGCTGCATGACCGGGAAGATGAAATCGGCGAGATCAAGCACCTGAACGCTGACGCCATTGAGCGAACGCGGCAGATCGAGGATGACGAAATCGAAGTGCTGGCGGGCAAGGCGTACGATCGCATCGACGTGCTCGCGTCGTACATCGACCGAGTGTTCCGGATTGTCGGGCGCCGACAGCACGAAGAACCCCGGCGCCGCCTGCAACATCGACGCCTCCAGCAGCGACGCATCGAGCCGGTGAATCTGTTGCGACAACTCGGCTAGATTGCTCGGCGGATGCGAGTCTGAGACGAACATCGCCGCATCGCCGAATTGCAGGTTCAAATCCACCAGCGCGACCCGCTTGGAAAACTCGGTGGCCAGCACATAGGCAAAATTGGCCGCCACGAAGGTCGCACCACTGCCGCCCTTGCACGACAGGAAGGCGAAAACCTTGCCCTCGGCCGCATTCGACTGCTTCCCGCGCTTAGCCATCACGCGGACCAGCGCCGCCTGCAACACCTCCTGGCTGGCCGAAAGGGGCACGACCTCGCGCACGCCAGCGCGCATCGAATGCAGCAAGAAGTCGGCCGACGTATCGTCAGAAATCAGCAGGATGTCGACCTCGGGCGCCACCATGCTCAAGGACTCCACCGCACTCAAACCATGCCGCGTCGCCTGATCGACGATCAACACATCCGGCGTCGCCCCGTTGATCATCTGCGGCAGCGATCCACTCGACGCCGCCGCGCCCGAAATGTCCGCCGCCGAGTTTTTCTCCGCAACCGCGCGCCGGATGAATTCAAACCGTGCGTTATCGTTGTAAAGAACCTTGATTTTCATTACTAAATTCAACCTTTTATGGTATCTGGCAAACCGGGTTGGCCGTTCCGTCAAATGTGCTTTTCATGCTTTCCCTCGGCAGGGTCGTACTGAACGCCGGCATGGTGACGCTCAACGGAACAAACGGTATGAACGTATCGATCTTCACCCCTCCGATAACGCTGACCGTAATCCATTCGCAATTGTTTTCCGCAGCCGAACACGCACCAGGCTGGTAATCGACAACGATGTCGTCTGTGGTAAGCGTCGGAAAAAGTGCAACCATCTTCTTCTTGATATCGGCATCGTTCATGTCACAGACAACCGCAGTGCGCGCTCCAAGACGCGTCACCTCCGCCGCCGTGTTCCAGTAGAAAAGGATACGCCCCATCTCCATGATACCGATCAGCAGCGTGAAGAAGATAGCTGCCACCAGGGCAAACTCTACGACCGCCGCGCCGCACTCAGGTTTTCGGTTTTTGCAGGCCTTTTTCATGGCGGAGGAGGTCCAAACATGGTTGCCGCTATGGGACCAAACGTGATGTCTGGCACAACGAACGAAACCAGCGAAACGAACTTGAAACCAGTCACCTCCACCGTAACAAGATTAGCCAAGTCGCCGCCGGGGATGGTCTGGAGCGAGCTGTTCTTTACAACAACCTTCGCAGTGTCTGCAAAGCCCGATATCAGTTGAGTTCCTTTGCAGCCCGTATTTCCGTAAGCAACCAAGCACTTGGCTATCGCATCATCCGTTGCCGCTGGAGATTTCATGCTGACAAATCGAACCGCATCGCGCGTCCCCTTGGCAATGGTGTTGTACTGATACATCGCCCGACCGAATTCAGTGATCCCAAAGGCCAGCGTCACAAGCGGCACCAACAGCAATCCGAACTCGACAGCCGCTACGCCTTTTTGCTTGGTCAGATATTTCATGGCAAACCTCACTGAACCAACATCGGCACTTGCGGACCGCCGCCACCAGGCATTCCCATACTTTGGCATTCCGGTTCTAGCGAGTTCTTTGTCAGCCCGAGGTATTGAAGGAATAGGGTCTGCTTTCCAGCACCCTTATTCATCGGATTGAGCATCAGCACGCAAGCCATATCCAGAATAGCCGTATCTGCATTGGGACCGGGACAGGAAATTATCGGAACAGCTATAAGTCTTCTGTTGCGGCCAGCCTTGTAGTCATCAGCGTCGGCGGCCTTGCCCCATTCGTTTCCGTCGTATGCATTCTTGTCGAAGGGGCTAAACGAACCTTGGTGAAACCGGTAAGACTCGTAAGCGTCGTCGTCAATACCAACGACAAATGGCTTCCCATTGCTTTTTGTCGGAAACGCGTATCCGGTCTTGTCGGGAGGAGCGTTCGCGGGAGAGTATTGCTTCTCGTTTCCGCCTTCCTTCTCACTCGCGTCTTTGTAGAGTCCAAAACGCGTGTTGTATGCCGACTTAACACCTTGCTTAGCTCCCATTTCTCTTACGTTGTCGCCTACCTTAAGCCCGCAGACTTGGTCCTGCCCAGCGAGACGATCACGTACCTCATCTGTACCGCTCGCAGGAGGGTCGAAATCTATCCATCTGAATTTCTTCTTTTCAGTATCGTCTGGATCGACATCAACATCGTCTTCCTTTTCGTTCTCAATCTTGACATTCAATTTCACCCAGTCCCCTGGAGAGTAACCGTACGAAGAACTGGTATTTACAGCGCAGATACCCATCGGGGCCGTACCGCAAAAAGTCTGTCCAGGACCCAAAGTGGCAACAGCTAGCGAACTGACATTGCTAGCGTCCTTAACACCGAGAACGCCCATGAACCACGGAATAATGCCGGTTGATCGGGCAATACACATTACATATTTCGACGCGGCACTAGCGCCCTCAATAGCCTTGTAGTTGCTGTTCGGTGCCAGGGCGGTACTAAACCGGACGTCTCCATCAACTATCGATACCTGACTCTTTTGAAAGTCGCGCATATTTTGCGCGGCAGCGAACTTTCCCGCTTCTCTTGCTTTTTCAAGATTCGACTTATCAACGGGACACGAACCTGCAATGTCAGGGTCGCAGTCAAGATACGGTGCTGCAGCCAACGCGCACGCATCGGCCGCACTTTGTAACTCCGTCTTGTTTATATAGAGCCGACCGAGATCGAGCGCAAGACCCGCAAATCCTATGAGGACAGCGAGTGAGACACCGACAACAATGGCGACCGCACCACTCTGGGACTCTCTGCACTGTGTCGTTCTATGCATGAATGTTCTCCCGCTTGGCTCGAGTACTCTGCCGCCTACCCGATACCTGCAATCAACCGCCGCCCGAGCCGGCAGCCATGTTTTCGACCGGCATCACGTTCATTCCTTCTGCCGGCGGCTGCCTGAAACTGTCGCGGTAGTTGTCGTAGGCACCCTTGGCTGCCTTTCCATCGATTCCGGCGACCGGGTCCGTATTGCGCGCGGCGTCCGGGTTGATTGTCTGCTGCGCTTTGATGATGCTTAGCGATTCACCAAACCGCGCGTCCACTTCCGGCGTGGTGCTGATCGAACCGCAGCCGCCAAGCGTGAGGATGCCCGCGATCGCCATGATTCCTGCTGTGCTCGTGTTCATTGTCTTGCTCCTCGATTACTTGACTTCGAAGCCGCCGTCGGCCGGCGCAGTCGGGACGGGTTCGACAGGCGCGGTGCTCGCTGCAGGCGCTTCGGTTTGCTGTGCCGGTTGACCTTCGAGGCGGCCATTCACAATCATGTCCGTCCGCGTCGGCGGAACGTAACTGTCGGTCGGCAACGCATAGTTGGGCGGAAGCGGCTTGACGAGGTGTGGTGTGATCACGAACACCAGCTCGGAACGATCGTTCTTGAAACTCGTGCTGCGGAACAAGGCGCCGAGAATCGGCAATTCGCCGAGAACTGGGAAGGCGGTCAGGTTAGACGTTACGTTGTTCTTGATCAGGCCACCGATGGCGAAGCTCTGTCCGTCCATCAGTTGTACTGTGGTGTTCGCGAGGCGCTGCGAGAACGCTGGAAGAATCTGCGTTCCACCCGTATTGGTCGAAGTGATCGTGACGCCTTGGGCGCTCAGTTCGGAGACTTCCAGACCTACCTTGAGGTTGATACGTCCATCGCCGAGTACAGTTGGCGTGAAGGTCAGCCCGACGCCGAACGGTTTTTCCTCCAAAGTGATCGCGGTACCGCCACCGGTATTCTGCGCGACCGGAATGAAGATCTTGCCGCCCGCGTTGAAGCTACCCGACTGGCCGCTGATCGCCATGATCGTCGGCTCAGCCAGTATCTTCAATAGACCGTCCTGCTTCTGCGCATCGATGCCAATCAGCGTTGCACTGGTCCCTGTACCAATGGGCCATTCGGTTACTGTTCCGTTGGTTGCGGTAATCGAACCCGCCGGCGCGGCGATGCCGGCGGCACCGGAACCACCAGAGGCCACCCCCCCTCCACCAAGTCCGACTGTCGCGTTCAACATTCCGGACAACTGGCCGGCGAGCATCGAATTGCCGCCCAAAATGCCGCTCATGAACTTCATCGTCCCGTCGGAAGCAACGGCACGTGCGAAATTGATGCCGAACTCATCAAGCAGCGCCTTGGAAATTTCCGCGACCTTAACTTCGAGCATCACTTGCTGCGGCGCGGCTACCGAGAGCAGATTGATGATCTGATCCTGCACACCAGCCCGCGTCCCCTGCATTTGCGCGCCGCCCGAGGCGCGGCGTACATAGGCACCGGCGATTTCGATGGCGCGATCCGCTGCAGCCGCGTCGCTGACCGTGCCGGACAGCACGAGGGAGTCGGCGGCAGAAGAAATCTTGATGCCGTTTTCGCCGGGGAGCAGCTCCTTGAATGTAGCCGTCAGCGCCGCCGTATCCATACCGACGACGACGTCGAGCATCGTGCATTGCCCGGCTTTGTCGAGCATGACGAGATTGGTCGCGCCAACAGTTTTGCCCAACAAGTAGACTTCACGCGAACTGAGCAGCAGCACGTCGACGTCCGCAACACCGGGCTTAGCGTTCTGCTGACCCATCGGCGTCGCGGTCGCAGCCGCGTTCTGGGCAACGGCGCCCGGTCGCACGGCTTGTGAGTTGTCTGGGTTGCCTAACAGGATGCGCGTCACCGGTGACTGCAGTTTCAGGACAGAGGCCTTACCGATCGAGAGCTTGACAATCGGGCCGACTTCGACCGTGGCGCATGGCGATCCGCTGACAGGTGATGCTGGCGTTGGGCGAGACGGGGCTGCCATCGCGGGGACACAGGCGATGGCCAACGCAAGCGCGATTACCGACTGCCGTGGCATAAAGTTCAATGACATTTTCTAAACCTCCCTGACATTACCTGGCATTCACGTCGAATCGTGTCAACTCGCGTCAAAAGCACTCCGAAGTCTTACTGGCACCGCGGATGATCACGACGCAATCCCCTTTCGCAACGGTCGGCGAATGTTTCTTGGCCACCGCCTTCTTTGGTACGGGCGCAGGAGCCGGAGTCGGCATCGGTTCAACCTTGGCCACCGGCGCCGGAATCGGCTCGGCTTTCTTGTCCAGTAATTCGTCCTTGGTGATGCCCTCGGTCTGGGCCGGTTCCATGTCCGTCTGATTGCGCAGAACAAGCGAGAGCGCCCCCACCGAACGCGCCAAGTCAAGCTTTTCCGCCTGCTGGGGCGTTACTTCCAACGTCACCGCATTGACCACCTTGGGAGTTGTTTCGTCGCGCCCGGCCTCCTGCGCAACGGCGAGGACGAGGATGTGTTCGAGAACGATCTTCGAGATGGCGCGATCCTGGTCGTTGCTTTTGCTGCCTTCCTCCTGCGTGTTGACCATGATGTCCACATAGTTTCCGGGGAGTGCGAAGCCGGCAACGCCGACGACGTCGTTCACGCGTACCGTAATAGCGCGCTTGCCTTCTTCGACAACGGCGGACAATCCGCCCCGGCTGCCGACCGGCGCCAGCTTGTTCTCAAGAATCGGTTCACCGCGCATGACCGTCGTCTTGACCACTCGATCAGCCAGCAAGGCGGCATCGCTGAAAGCCCCCGCCGGCGAACTGCCGGCCGGCCAATCGACCATCTGGATCATCTGTGGTGTCAGGCGGTTGCCGAGCTGGATGTCGAGCGTTGCGACGGCGATCTTGTTGCCCGACCCCTGGTTCTGCTGCTGGATCCACTTGGCGGCAAGGACAACCGCGCCCAATCCCGCCAGTAGCGCAATAATCAGTACGACGAGGCTTCGCATGTTCTTCATTGCACTTCTCCCTGCTGGGTTGTCCGCCGTTGTTCTCGAAAAACCTGCGGATTACTCTTAACAGCCGCTTTCAGCTTAGACGCTAACTTCTCGAATGTCATTCAAACCGGCGCCGCCTTCCATGTGTCGCATAAAACCACCACCGCCCGCCACGGCTTGTCGTAGGAGCCCGATTCATCGGGCGATTACTGCATCGGCACATCCTCCGCTGCCCATCGCGCAGAAGATCTGCGCTCCTACCCGTCCTCCATTTGCCACCCGTGGTGCCTTCTCACCAATCGAACAATAGCGATCCCTACTCCGCAAAATAGCTGTGCCAAGCCCAGTAGATGAGCTTCGGCGACAACTCGACCGGCAGATCCTGATAGGTTGAAACGTCACGCACTTGCGAAATCAGATCGCGCGGATAGCACGCGAACGTCGGCCTATCCGTGTGTTGATGAATCTCGAGCAGCGATCTGAACGCCTCGTCGCTGAATTCGATGCAAAACTCGTCGCAAACGCCTCGGAAGATCTGCTCGTATTCCGCTTCGGTCACAGCACCGACGAAGATCTTGTAGCCCAAGCGCCGCAGGAAGGCCTCGTCAGCCAGTGTCTGCGGCGAGAGGTTGGTCGAAAAAACGAGCTTTACGTCAAACGGCACCTCGAAGCTGCCGCCGGTATGCAGTGAGAGATAATCGCGGCGCCGGTCCATCGGTACGATCCAGCGGTTCATCAACTCCTCCGGCCGCACGATCTGCCGGCCCAGGTCGTCAATGATGTAGAGGCCGTTGTTCGCTTTGACGTGCGCCGGCGCCTGGTAAAAGCCGGACATGCGGTCGTAGTGCAAGTTGAGCATATCGAGTGTCAGCTCGCCGCCGCTGATGGCCACCGGTCGCTGGCAGGCAACCCAGCGCCCGTCTGCGCGTTGGCGGTTGTCGATACCGCTCGGTGTGGCCGCGCTTTCAACCGGGCGATGGATGATTGGATCGAATACCTGAATGATCTCGCCATCGACCACCAGCGCATACGGCACATAGATGGTGCCGTGAATCAGGCGCATGAGGCTCTCGGCCAGGAAGGTCTTGCCGCTACCGGAGGGCCCGTAGAGGAACATCGGTTTTCCCGAATTCATGGCCGAGCCGACCAGATCGCGCAATTCAGGACGGATGACCAGATTACGGTAGGCGTTTTCGACGTCGGCGTGCGTTACGCGCATGTCGGCAAAGGACTGCCGGCGCACCTGCGCGGCGTAGCTGTCGAGCGTGACCGGCGCCGGTCCGGCGTAGCGGCACTTGCGCAGGAACTCGGTTCCTCGTGAGCGGCCATGCTCGGTCAGGCCATAGGTCGCATCACCATTCGTCGCGCCGCGACGCAGCAACTCGACGACGCGCTCAGCGCGCATGAACTCGCAAATACGTTCGACGATCGTCGCCGAAAGACGCAGGTACTGCGCTAGTTCGATCAGGCTCAGGCTGCCACGCAGATAGATGACCTTGGCTACCAGCTCGATCAGCAGCTGTTCGTTGAGGCCGGTTTCCTCAAGACTGCGCGGTGCCGTCGGCAGCAGCGTGTTTGAATGTTTCTTTGCGGCCGAAGACTCAGCCCGCCCAACCACTTTCAGTTCGCTGTTCGTCATGTCGTCTACGTCCATTCTGTAGCCAGCGAAACTTTCGAATTACTGGCCCCGCTACTTGAAGGGCCAACTCCCTTGTGTCGCCAGCCAGAGCTGCAATCCTGTGCCGACGGCAATTGCCAGGGCGTAGGGCAATCGGCCGGTTGTTTGAACGTCGCGCAGAGCCATACCAGTCGCACGTCCCGTCAAGGCCACCAACCCCATCAGCCGCAGGTTGCTCAGCACCCGGCCCAACGACTTCGACCACAGAGCCACCGTCAGCGAAAGTACGCCACCGGAAACGAAGGTCAGCAACGCCGCGCCAACCACCGGAAGCGGGCCGAGAAACGCCCCCACCGCCGCCATCAGCTTGACATCACCGGCACCCATCGCCCGAAGGAGGTAAAGCGGCAGCAAAACCGAAAAACCGGCTACGGCACCCAGCAGCGAACTGCCGGGGCCGATGCCGTCGGGAGTCAGAGAACTAACCCCCAGACCGCCGAGGAGACCTGCCCCCACCAGCCAGTTGGGAATCCGGCGGCTAGCTATGTCATGCCCGAGCGAAAGCCCGAACAGACACACTAACGCACCAACCACCACCCATTCGACCATTACTCCACCGCGAAAATAACACCACGCAAGCAGGACGCTTGTTGACTCTATGTATTGCTAACAGGCGCCCCAATTAACAACGCGCTTTCAGCAAAGTTATGCTGCTGGTGTTGAGGCCGAAATTTTATTGGCGATCCACTGAAAGGCACTATTCAAACTGCCGCCTAATGCGGTGGCGCCAGCGACAATGGCCAAAGCAATCAGTGCCGCAATCAAGCCGTATTCAATTGCCGTGACGCCGTCTTCCTCTTGCATGAATGACTTCATACTGTTCATCAGCTTGTTCATGACTCATCTCCTTAGTTGAACAAAACACTCCGCCACCCGGCGGCTACCTCGTCAGACACGACCGCCGGCCAGTCTGAAATCCGTTCTGCCCGATAGCCATATTTGCTAACCAGCACTTACCACTAACAATTCTTCTCATTCCAGGACTCTTGCCACCTCTTTCGCGACAGCGTCGTACAAGTCTCTAACTGTAGCGCCTGGCTTCCGCCCCCCAGCACCATGGCCACCGCGACCAGCACCCCTAGCAACGCATACTCAATCGACGTCACCCCAGACTCGTCATTCGCAAACGCAGACACGGCTCGGTTCAATCTTCCTAACGTTGACGCAGATGCGTTCGACACTGCCTTCTCCAACTCCTTGTCATGCATCCCAACTTTTGGACCCATTTTAGTCACAACTTCGTCGCGGCTAATCCGGAGCCTTGAACCTATTTGTGCGGGAAAATAGTCCGGGGCTGATGTGACAAACCTCCTATGGCCACCAGTTCCAGACGCGCCGACCTGATCGCCGAAATCAGTTCGTCAACGGGTGCGTACTTGCTGACGAAGGCCGCCGCGCCAGCGGAAAAACTGCGCTTTCTTGTCTGAGGATCGTCGGCGGATGTGAACACGATGACGATCACGCCGTGTTTCAGGACGAGCAGGGGAATCAGCTCCACGCTGTTCTCGCCGGCCAGGTCGAGATCGAGCACCACCACGTCAGGCGCTGACTCGCGGACGAGCTGCAGCGCCCCTGCGCAGTCACGGGCCATACCGACGACTTCAATGTCCGGCCGCTCACTTTCGAGCATGCAGGCAATGGCAGACAGCGTCGGCGCGTGGTCATCGACCAGCAATACGTGCCGCCTTCCGTCGTCTGCAACAGCTTCGCCCATGGTCGCCCACTCCTGCATAATGAGAGTCAGTGTCAATCCGGGGAGGATTCACACGCAAAGGAGGTGCATAACGTTTCGGAGCGTCGATTTCGACTAGGCAAGGCGTGACAAATATCACGACCACGTCGTCAAGTCTCAAGATGTTTCAGTAAAGCCCAGGGATCAAGCGATATCGCACCTTGTTGCGGTAGCTCGAATAGCCAGGAAGCGTCATCAGCACTTCTTCCTCGCGACGGATTCGCAAGACCTGTGCTGCATAAAGGACGAGCAGGACAGAAAGGTTCTGAAACGAGAAGTTGCTGAATAAAAAACCGACGTGAGCAATCAGGTAGCCGAAGTAGATCGGATGGCGTAACCATCGGTAGGCGCCGTGTGTAACTAGACTGCGAGTGGCAGGAAGCACGCCGAATGAGCGGCCGAGCGACAGCTTGGCATAAAGCTGGAATAGCAAACCCATGATTTGCAGGCCGACCCCAGCGGCCTCTGGAAGCACATGCTTCGCAGGAGCAAGATCAAGTGCGAGGAAGAACGACATCGCGATGAAGCTGGCAAGTACCGAAAGTGGTCTCCAATCCTTCCGTCGCGCACGTCGAGAGCAGACGATGATTACGGCGGTTACCGCCTCGTTGATGCCAACCAAGATCAATGTAATTCTTCCCGGATCACTCCGCCATTGAAGGAATGCGGCAAAAGCGAAGAATGCCACGGCACCAGCAACGTAAATGCGCAGTAGGACATCGCTGAGTCTGGACCCAGCGAACTCTATGCTGTTATTTTCGGCCATTACTCTTCCTCGTCAACAAAAAACGACACTTCACGATGGAGCGAGTCTGCTACCGGATCCGGCACAATGCACGTTTCTGCACTCCCATTGTCACCGTGGAGAATTGTCATGCGGCCGGAAGAGCCGCTCTCTAGTCTCCTCTGAAAAGCTCATTCATCGCCCCTAGCCTGCAGACAACCCATGCTCAATTGCATACGCAAACAAATCCAGCCGGTTGCGCACGCCCAGTTTTTCGTAGATGAGTGTCAGGTGATTGCGCAAGGTGTGTTCGCTGATGTGGAGTGAATCGGCGATCTCAAGGCTCTTGCCGCCGCGGCTGCGAACGATAGCGCCGACGATCTCGCGTTCGCGCGGGGTCAGGCTGGCGATCTTCACCGCTTCCGGGTCCGCACTCGGGCCTTTACCGGCGTTGGCAGACATGCTTTCGAGCAGCTTGCCCATCATCATCCGGTTAACCCAGACTTCGCCAGCGTAAACGCGTTCGATGGCGTGCAACAGTACGTCGGCGTTTTCGTCCTTGCCGATGACACCGCGTGCGCCCTTCATGAGCGCGGCTTGGTGAAAGGCGAAATCGCGGCCACCGGTGAGGATGAGCACCTGTGCATCGGTCAGGCGCAGCAGGTCTGGCAAGGAATCGGCCGAGTTCTGGCCGTCAAGGTCGAGGTCGAGCAGGATGACGTCCGGCTTGGCCGTAACGACGACGGAGAGCATCTCGGCGCAGGACGCGGCCGTTCCGGTAACCACCATGCGCGGACTTGCGCTTTCGACCAGGCGTTCGAGCCCCCAGAGGATCGACTTGTGGTCGTCGACGATCATGACGCGGATGGGCTTTTCGCCCTCAGATTTGGTGTTCATCGTTGTCTTGCTTTCTGTCGTGGCCCTTGCTGTCCGAAATCGGCACGCTCACGGTCACCGTGGTTTCGAGCGCGTCGCGCTGGATATGGACCGAGCCGCCAAGTTCCTGGGCGCGCTCGGTGAGCGATCGCGGCGTGAACTCCGGCGCGCCATTGTCATCGTTGCCGTTGCGCAGTGTGAGAATCAGGGTGTCGCCCTGCATGGCCAACGAAACCCAGGCCCAGTGCGACTTGGTATGGCGGCCGATATTGCTGAGTCCTTCGGCCACCATGTGGAAAACCTCGCCGGCCATGCGCCGACTGACGGGAACATCCGCTTCGATATTGACCTCGACATCGATGCCGAACAGTTGCCCGCAACGGGCGGCCTGCCGCCTTACGGCGCTGGAGAGCAGGGCGCCGCCCTTGCCCGGCGCACCCCGCAGGCCACTGACGACTTCGCGCATGCTCGCCAGTTCTTCCGTAACCAGTTCCGTCAGGCGCGCAAGGTCCGGTGCGATCGGGTTGTCCTGTCCGGCGCGGCGCTGCACGGCTTCGATTGCGAACTTGAGCCCGATGTACGGCTGTATCGCAGTATCGTGCAGATCCCGGCCGATGCGCGCGCGCTCGGCCTCCGCCGCCTGATTGGCGAGTTCTTCGCGCAGGCAGGCGTTATCGACGGTCGGACCGATCTGTTCGACGATGCGCTGCAGAATGCCCAGCGTCTGCAGATTGACTGCGATCGAATCGCCGGCCAGCAACAGCCGCATCTTGCCGACGCTGCCTGCTGGGATCGGGACTGACATCACGCGTTTTCGACCAGCAAGTCCGGCAAGCTCCAGCAGGGTTTCGCGACTGATCTGATAGGAATCGGACGGCATTCCCGAGGGGCCGATCTCGATCTGCCTTCCCGGCCGCCAGCGCGGCTGGTCGCCCGACCAGCCGACGGCTATCTCGGCGGGCAGTTCCAGCAGCTGTTTGACGACAGGCGTTGCGGCGCCTTCGGACAGCTCGAAGATCTCGTGCTCGGCCTCCCAGCACATGACTCGGCAGCGCCCGGTGAATGTCTTGATGGCGAGCAGCACAACCGAGGCATCCATCTTGTTGGCGATCTGAAGGATCAGATCGGAGATGATCGCGTCGAAGCTTTGCCGCGCCTCGGCCATCACCACCAAATTGCGTGCCAGTTCCTGCTTCTTGTTTGTTGCTTCCTCGATCCGGGCGAGCGCGACAAGGACTTGCGCGATGATGAACAACGACAGCGGCAGCGCCAGCAATTGCGACCAGGGAAGGCGCGGGTCGTTGAGGATGAAGACGGCCAGCGATCCGGCGCCGTTGAAGGCGGCGATGGCAACACTCTCGCGATAATCCGCTCGCCACGCCGCGAAGAACACGGGAAACAGGAGGAACAGGAAGTAATGTGTGCCTTCGTTGTCGGCGAGGAACAGCAGGAGCAGAAACCAGCAGGAGTCGAGCCAGTAATAGACTCGGCGCTGGGCGTTCAGCGACCCTTTGGCCGCCTGCCAGAGCAGGATGATCGCGTAGATACTGAACGCAATGACCGCCACCGAAAGCGCCATCCGCCCCTGCTGCCGCTCGTCCAGCATGAGCAACCCGGCGATGATCGCCAGCATGACGCGCAGGCTCTCTACGATGCGCCGATGCTTGTCAGTGCGATAAACCATTTATCCCTTTGGCACAACACAGTGGTGGAATTGGGCGCTGCGTATGCAGTTTAGCTGGCAAAAGGGATTCGATATAGCGATTCTTGATCTCGGGCGGTGGTGCGGTGCAATGCCCTTCGGCTATTGCACCCTACGCGATGTCAGCGAAGTGGAATGTAGGGTGCAATAAGCAACGCGCATTGCACCAAGCCAAGTACAACACCAACCACGCCAACCTCACCGCGTCTCGCCCGCTTCCTTCTCCGCGGCCAAGCCCCAATCCCCGTACTCGTACCAGTCCTCGCCCAGCAACTCGGCCGGGTGTTGCGTGCGATCGGAACCGTTGCCGCAGCCGAGGGCGTCTTTCGAGCAGTATTTGTCGCATCCCCAGCAGATGCGCTCGGGGTGTTTCGGGTGTAGGGGAAAGGTTTTTGCCACGGTTCGTGCCTTGCGTGCCGCCAATGACCGACTATCTTACTCAACCATACCAGGGTTGGTTTGATGCAAATCAAGGGGCGGAGCCAAGCATTCGCGCCAACTCGAACCACGCGATCCCGAGCCATTCGTGCAAGGCGTAGTAGCTGTTGTGCAATGCCTTGGCTTGCGGCAGCCAGTCGACTGACGTCGTCATGTTGTCGTTACGGCTCTTGAAGTCGGTCGGCGCCGGCAGCACTTCGAGACCGGTCGCCGCGAACAAGCGCTGCGCACGCGGCATGTGAAAGGCCTGCGTGACAAGCACTACGCGGTGGATGCCGGCATCGCGCAGTACCTTCGCTGACATGCGCGCGTTGTCGGCGGTGTCCCTGGATCGCGTTTCGCGCCAGCGCACGGTCACGCCGAACTCCCGTTCCATGATATCGCCGATCACTTCGGCCTCGGCACGCTGAGCGGTAAGCGGCAGGCCACCGCTCACCAGCACCGGGAGGTGGTAACGCCGGGCGAGCGCCGCGCCATAACGCAGACGAACGAGGCTGCGGTCGTTTGCGGTGTCGCCGCCGTACTCCTCGGCCGCGATGTTGAGGCCGCTACCCAGGACGACGATCGCTTGCGCATCCTTCGCGTCGGTGATCACTGGACCGGCGCGGTTTTCGAGCGTCGCCATGAGCGCGCCGGATACGATCGGCAGGCACTGCACAAGCATGAGCAAGCCGGCGAAGACGGCCAGACCAAAGGACCAGCGGCGTTTGCGGAAGACACCGGCCAGCGCGAGCAGCAGCAGCGCATTGGCAGGCGGCAACAAGAGCGTGCCGAGCAGGTTCTTGAAGAGCCAAACGTCGACCATGCAAGCAGCCTCTATTGAAAAGGAGGCCCGAGTTTGGCTGGACTCGCGGCGAGCGTCAATTCACCGTCATCGGAACCCTCAGAGCGACGCTCGGACCTCGGCGTGTACGCCCGGCGGCGGAACAACAACGCGGCAGACGTTCTTGCTCATCTTGCCAAGCACGTGAATGCGCAAGTCGCTCGTCGGCTTGATGCGGCAAGCGAGTACGCGGTCGGCCGCTTCGTCTTCGGCACTGACGTACTCGCGACTCATCACGCGTTTCTGGTACGTCCCTTCGAGAATCTCGACCTTGCACACGCCGCAGCCGCCGCCGCGACAGCCGACCGGAATCCCCTTTTTCCCCAGGCGCTCCATGCCGACCAGCAAGGATTCCTGCGGCGAGCAGCGGAAGCTCTCGCCGGTTTCGTCGATCACGACGTTGTAGTAGATCATGGCGCCCCCCACCCCTTCCGACGATTCCTTTTCCAGGCCATTTGTGATGCGAAGACAAACCGCAGACAGTGCGATAAGCACGGTAAGGCGCAGTCGACAAAGTCACGGATGGTCTGGGAATGGAATCAAATGTTTCTGAACAACGGACTCTTAAGTTGTTGTGCTGCGTCCGCCGCCGAAAAGAACTTCTCCGTATAGATGTCGCGTTCAAAGAGCCGACCCTGCATCAGCGTCGAGATGCAGGCTTCGATCATCGCCGGCGGGCCGCACAGGTAGGCTTTGTGGCCGCGGAAGTCGTTGCCGAAGTGTGCTTTTGCCGCTTCGTGCACGAATCCACGCGCGCCGGACCAGTCCGAGCCCTCGGGTTCGCTTGAGAGTGCCGGGACGTAGGTGAAGTTCGCGTGCTTTTTAGCCAGTTCGCGAAACTCATCGTCGTAATAGAGTTCGGCGCGGCTGCGCTGGCCGTAGACGAGCGTCATCGGCAGGTCGCAGCCTTCGGCGAGCAAGTCCTCGATCATCGACTTCGGACTGGAGAGACCCGAGCCACCGGCCATGAAGATGAGCGGCACCTTGGCCGACTTCTTGACGAAGAAACGGCCGTACGGGCCGGAGAGTTTCAAGGTATCGCCGACCTTGAGGCGCTCATGCAGCCACGTCGTCACCTGCCCGCCCGGCACGATACGTACGTTCAGCTCGACCACATCCGCCTCCCCCGGCGGATTGGCCAGTGAAAACGCGCGCGACAGACCGCCGAGCGCGGCTACCTCCAGGTTGATGTACTGGCCGGCCTGGAAACGGATCGGCCGGTCCAGCTTCAACCAGATCCCGCACACCGTGGGTGTCAGCGCTTCGAGACGTACCACCGTGCCGGTGTAATCCTCGACCGGCAGGTTCTGCGCGTCCGGGTCTTCGTCGATCTCGGCCTCGATCACCGTGTCGGATTCGAGTCGCGCGCAGCAGGCGAGCGTCTTGCCCTCCTCGCGCTCGAAGTCCATCAGCGCGAAGGTGGAAGCCTCGCCGTGATCGACTTCGCCATCAACCACCTGCACCTTGCACGTCGCGCACAGGCCGTGGCAACAGGCGTGCGGCAGGTAGATGCCGGCGCGCAGCGCGGCGTCGAGGATCGATTGCCCGTCCTCGACCTCAATGGTCTGGCCGAGCGGCTCGATGGTCAGTTCGTAGCTCATGACGCCTCCGGATTACGAGCTGCTGCCGTCGAGGCCTTTCAGCCCCGGCGTCTGCAAGCGCAGAACATCCTTGTGCCGGAGGCCCTGCTCTGCCAGCGTCTTGTTCATGTCCGGCCGCCAAGGCTGGCCGGATTTGAGCCAGGTCGCCGTCGTGAAATCGACCTTGGCCCAGTCCGGGTGATAGCCGAAGGAATTCGGCAGGATCTTCTCGCACAGTTCGCGGAACGGCGTGTCGGGCGGCAGGCAGTAGGCGAAGGGCGCGCAGAACATCAGGTGGTCGTCCCAGCCGATGTAGAGCAACTGGCCGCCGTGGAACTTGTCCTGCGTGTCGGCCGCCGGGATGTTGTAGTGCTTTAGTGCTTGTACAGGCATGTCAATCTCCTTGGTCCGTTCAGGTGTTCTTGGTTGCCATGCCGCGCCAGGCAGCGAAGTTGGCCTGGTCGCGCGAGCCCTCGAAGTCCAGGTTGTCGTGGCCCATGTCAAAGTGGTAGTACTCAAGCACCTTGGCCAAGGGGTCGAAGCCCTCGACCGTCGGGTCGGTGCCTTCCGGGAAGCAGTTGCCCTGGTAGATCTGATGCACGGGCAGCCAGGACTGGATGTACTTTTCGGGCTCGTCGTCGAAGATGTGCTTACAGCCATCCGAGCAGGTGTGGTACTTCTCGCCCTGGTACTCGGATTCGCGGTAGCAGATCTTCGTCGGGTCGTCCGGCTCGGTGAATAGCATCGGGATCTGGCAGACCTGGCAGAGCATCGGCAGCGTGTTGGTGTAGAAGCGGTTGCCCTGCTCGGCCTGCTCGCGCCAGTAGGTGAAGCGCGCCCGGTAGTACTTGTCGAAGGTGTTCGGGTACTTGGCCGAGAGCCAGTCCATTTCCTCGTCATTCGGCATCCAGGTATGGAAGGCCGCGGCGCCGCCGTACTGGTAGAACGTTGCCCACGCCTGGTGCGAGATGTGTTCCTTGTCGACGGTGCATTGCGCGATGCAGTCCGGAACCTTGATGCCGTAACGCGCCAGGTCGGCAAACAGTGCGCCGCCGTTCTGCTCGAAGTAGATTTCCCACGCTTCCTTCCAGCTCATCACGCGCTTGGGCAGCATGTAGTCCATCATCATGCCGACCAGCGTCAGCACGCGGATACCGCGCCATGCCCACTTGTCGATCCACTTCTGGACGATCGGCAGGTTGTCCGGGTCTTGTTCGAGCATGAACTTGATGCATTCGAGGCCCAGCGTCATATGCCGTGCTTCGTCGGACTGCGCCGAGAAGCCGAAGGTCACCGTCGCCATATCGCCGTTGTACGCGGCGCCAGACATGAAGGGGACGAACAGCAGGTTGGTCAGCACGTACTCGAAGGAGAAGCCGATGGCGATCATCCACTCGAACGGACCGGCGCTGAAGGCGTCGTCGAAGAAGGACTTGGGCACCGAGAGATACCAGACGCGCTCAAGCATGTGCTTGAAGTCGTGGAAGCCATCGTAGTGCTTGTTGTAGTTGGAAAGCGCGTGGATCTGCGTCTGCGCGTGGCGCATCTCGTCGACCGCCTGCATCAGGCAGGCGATGCGAGGTCCGACGCCGGGGAAGTTGCGCCCAGCGGCCGAGAAGCCGCGGTGTGCCTGGTATTCGAGCGGCGAGATGCCGGTCAGGAATAGCTTGATCGCGTTGAGGTAACGCGCGTCGGTGATGCCCAAGTGCCCGTTGTTCTGGGCAAAGGCATCGAGCACCGCGTAGAGCTTGCGCTCCTTCTCGGCCTGGTACTTCCAGTAGGCGTCCATCGTCAGGCGGAAGGGGTCTTCCCACTTGTCCCAGTCGTGGATCTTGATCCCCTCGAAGCTCGCCTGCGGGAAAACCTTGTCCATCGGCTGATAGCTGGTCTCCCAGTCGAGACCGCGCGTCATGTGGGCGTACTTTTCCTTGAGGCCCAGCTTTTTCTTGGTGGTTTGCATGTCCATGTTTATCTCCCGCGGTAATCAGTTAGCCCATGACAGACGGAACTCGTCGTCGTCCTCGTCGAGGTGGCCGGAAATGGTGATCAGGCTCATCTGCAGTTCCTGCAGGTCGAACGGGCGGCCGATCAGGTCTTCGATGCTTTCGCGCTTGATCACGAGGCTGTGTTCGGCGTCGATCTTGACCATCGCCGGCGACTCGACGGCCTCGGCACCGGGGTTGTCGGCAAGGACGGCGTCGATGATCGGGCGCGTGTCCTCGTTGCGTTGAAATGCGATGAATACTTTGGACATGGTCACTCCTGGACGGCGAGGCCGAGCTTGGCGCAGCGGGCGTTGAACTCGGTGGTGATTTCGGCGAGGACGCTCTCGGCGCGGTCGCCGAAGGCACGGTGGGCAAGCGGCAGCAACGCCTCGAGCGCCGGGCTGCGGTACTGCTTGACCCAACCCCTGAGCAGCGCCATGTTGTCGGGCGACTCGGCGGCCACGGTCTTGATCTGGGCGTCGATCCACTTGGTCGTCTCGGCCGTCCATTCGGACATGAAGCGCGTCATCATCGAGATCGCCGTCCCGCCCTTGGCCGAGAACTCGCCATCGAGGTAGTCGTAGAACAGCGGATAGGCGAGTCCTTCGAGTACGAGGTTCTGTGCGACGAAGATCTCGAACCAGTCCTTGACGACCAGCAGATTCTCGACATAGCGGCGCATCGGCTGCCACATTTCGGCGCTCATCCATGCGGCCTTGGCCGTATCGAGCGCGTCCGGGCCTTCGAGCACCAGTCCGATTCGCGTCAGGTACTGGGCGACGGCCAGGTGATCCATCGCGTGATAGAGGCAGGGCTGGGTAATCACCGTGCCGTAGCCGTAGGCGGCCATGTACGAATTACCCATGTTGCCGCCCCACTCGACATGGCGAAGCGGCACGAGCACATCGAGCGCGAGCTGCTTCAGCTCCGCTGGAATCATCGCCGCGAGTCCGCGTTCCTCGATCATCTCGAAGCTGGAATCGGCCGCGTCCTGCTGGCGCGAACGGGCGATCGTCCACGCGCCGTAGTAGTACTGGCGGGGATCTTTCAACACGTACCAGTCCTTCATCTGGACCTTGGTCCGGCGCGTGTCGAACAGTTGCATTTCAGGCTCCCAGAGCGGCCGGTAGTGGAACACGTCCGTCTGCTGGAGATCGTAGCTGCCTTCCTGGTAGCGGCTGGCCGGCTTGTCGCCGAAACGCCGCGCGATATGGTCGAACGTTTGTCGCACCGGCTTGATGGCGACGGTGCGCAGATCAATTTCCATGGGGGTGTCCTTTCGTCGTGGGTACTTCGTTTTCTTCACCGTTATGCAGGGAGGCCCGGTTCAGCCGCGCCGCCCAGTCGCCCTGCCCGGCATCGGCCTCGGCGAGCACGATGACGTCGTTGTCCAGACAGAACGTGTGGAAGTCGCCCTCCTTCAGCATCAGCTCGACACAAAGCGCCGGGTCGCCAATGGCGAACTCGAACTCGACGAAACCATCCGCGCGCCGTTCGCAGACGCGGACGTAGCGACGGTTGGCGTCGAATCCTGATTCGGTGGTCGGGCTGAGTTCCGTTTGATGAAGCGGCATGTGTTTTTCCCTCCTTCGGACGACGCGCACTGCTCGCGTCGCTGGGGATGCCTATATCAAGGAGCGTGCCAGTCTCGTAAGCCTCTGTTTTTATTATCTATACACACTTGATATCGAAGATCGAACAGCGGCCGGACTGATGAATTGATCAATTCGTCGAGATCCAATGAATCAAATGATGAACTTTATTTCCACGCGTCAATCTTAAATTCTCGAGATTTATGTATCTTTTCGTATTGTTTGTGTAATATCCCCCACGACGTTCCCGCCGACCCAACGATCAACCTGCAAGGCACGCCATGACGACCATTCAGTATCCCGAGTCGAACGATCTGCGCGAGCTGGTCCGCTTCTCTGAGAAGGACGGAACGATCTGGCTCGCCGAGAACCGCATGGTGCTCATGCACACCGCGTCGCTGGGCGCGCTGCGCAAGGAGCTGATCGGCTCGGTCGGCAAGGAGCACACGCGACGCCTGCTCACGCGCATGGGTTACGCGGCTGGTGTGCGCGATGCGGAACTCGCCAAGCGCACGCGCGGCCAGCAGTCGGCAGTCGACGCCTTCCTCACCGGGCCGCAACTGCACATGCTCGAAGGTGCCGTGCGCGTCACGCCGACGGAATTGCACATGGACGTCGCCAACGGGCAGTTCAGCGGCGAGTTCCTGTGGGAGAACTCCTGGGAGCAGGAAGTCCACATCCGCGACTTCGGGCAGTCGGATGAACCCGTGTGCTGGTCACAGATCGGTTACGCCTCGGGCTATACCTCGGCATTCATGGGCCGCTTCATCCTGTTCCGGGAAGTCGAGTGTGTCGCCTGCGGCCACAACCACTGCCGCATCGTCGGCAAGCCGCTCGAGGATTGGGGCGAAGCCGAAGAGGACGCCAACTTCTTCCAGTCCGACTCGATGCTCACGCATCTTCTGGAACTACGCACGCAGATCGACTACCTGCGCACGACGATCACGCAGCAGACGCAAACACCGCAGCTGGTCGGCAACTCAAAAGGCTTCAAACACGCCTTCGACCTCGTCTCGCGCGCTGCCGAAACCCTGGTTTCGGTGCTCCTGCTCGGCGAAACCGGCGTCGGCAAGGAGGGCTTCGCGCGCACGCTGCACCAGATGAGCAAGCGCCGGCAGGGACCGTTCGTCGCCATCAACTGCGCCGCGCTGCCGAATGACTTGGTCGAATCCGAACTGTTCGGCGTCGAAAAAGGCGCCTACACCGGCGCGCAGAGTTCGCGCATCGGCAAGTTCGAGCGCGCAGACGGCGGCACGGTCTTCCTCGACGAGATCGGCGAACTGCCGCTCGGTGCGCAAGCCAAGCTGTTGCGCGTACTGCAAGAAGGCGAGATCGAGCGGCTGGGCGACGACCACGTGCGCAAAATCAACGTCCGCCTCGTCGCCGCGACCAACGTCGATCTGCAGACGGCGGTCAAGGAAGGGCGCTTCCGCTCCGACCTCTTCTACCGGCTCAACGTCTATCCGATCCAGATTCCACCGCTGCGAGAACGCGTCGCCGACATCCCGCCGCTCGTCGAAGCCATGCTCAGCCGCTTCTGCACGCTCTACGAGAAGAAGTTGCAGGGCGTCAGTGACAAGACGATGCAGGCAATCAAGCGCTACCAGTGGCCGGGTAACGTGCGCGAGCTGGAGAACATGATCGAGCGCGGCGTCATCCTGGCGCCCAACGATGGCTGGATCGAACTTGAACACCTGTTCACTCACGTTGGTGAAGCCCAGAACTGGGAGTTCCTGATTTCGGCGGCGGGCAATCTGGAAAACAAGCCTGAGCCTTGCCGCACCAGCGCTTTGCTCGAAGCGATTCTTGGTAGCGGGATTTCGTTCGAGGATCTGGAAACGCGGTTGCTCGAAGAAGCGGTGCGGCGTTCAGACGGCAACCTCGCTGGCGCGGCCCGCCTGCTTGGGATCACTCGGCCGCAGTTGCAGTATCGGTTGAAGAAGCAGGACAACTTGAGAGGTGGTGGGGAGTTGAAATGAAGCTGCGGGTGGTTGATGAGACGCTGCTTTCCGCGCCTGACGCGCGGCATTACTTTCTTTTGTCTTGCCAAAAGAAAGTAAGCAAAGAAAATGCGCGCCCACAGCGTCGCCCGGCTACGCCGGGTGCTCTGCGCTGCTCAGCCGCAACGGGGGGCTGCGCACCCCAAGGGTACTTCCTGCGGGGCGGAACTCGGGCTTCGCCCTCAGACAGTCCTCGCCCTTTTCTCCCGTTGCGCCTTGCGCTGCTCAACGACGCAAACGGCTGATCGAGAACCAACCGAGCATCGACCGCCAATGGCGTCAGGTTCCGTTCGGTGTGCTTTTCCTTCCCCCTCGTGCAGCGCCGAGCAACGGAGTGGGGCCGGGGGCAGTCGGCGAGGACTGTCTGAGGGCCGCAAGGCCCGAGTTCCGCAGCCGCCCGGCCTCACGAGTAGCGCAGGGCAGCCGGCAAAGCCGGCCGCGTAACGCGGGCGTCGCCTTCTTTTTGGTGGCTTTTTCTTGGCGAAACAAGAAAAAGCCACCCGCCGTCAGGGCGGAACACAGCGCTTCCGAATCACACGGGACGCCCACAGCGTCCTCCAACTAAAAGGCCCCCAATGAAAATCCCCACCAACCACTTCAAGCAAGGCCTGCAAGCCAACCAAACCCTCTTCGGCCTATGGCTCGGCCTAGCAGCCTGTCGGACTTGAGTTGGCCTGACGGCAGATAAGTGAGCCGCGGG